>Ga0308163_10000082_pt1 | contig 290030 bp, 229 predicted proteins | sample PhyTR1_FD_201037 | JGI IMG/M metagenome (GOLD analysis project Ga0308163, IMG submission 201037) | Phyllosphere microbial communities from UC Gill Tract Community Farm, Albany, California, United States - DLSLT.R1 | ecosystem: Host-associated > Plants > Phyllosphere > Unclassified | place...
AATGAAGTCAAATGTTTTTTTTAGGAGCCACTTTATGTTGCTCCCCAATTTGGTTCAAAGAAATTATACTCATTTCAATCTTATTGTTTAATAACTAAATATCGTCATAAATATTTGAATATCAAATGTTTATGACGATAAGTTAATAGCATTGCAGACCTTAGATAATCTCCCCATTAAATTTAATAAAACACTGCTATAATTCAGTAAAACAAATACAAATCAATTGGCTATTGAGTGAAACTGATTATAAATAAGTAAAATGGATTTTTTAAGATATTCATAAGTAAACTAGTTACCAAGACCAAATTCTCGCATGAGGTTAACAACGCTTATCTGATATTTAATTCCATATCTGTTTGTTTAAATAATGATTGGTAACCAGCGCGCGAAGATTTTATGTTGCTTGTATAAACTTAATGATCCTTTTTCGATCTCTGGTTGATTGTAGACTAAAATATCTGCTGTTAAATTAGTGGTGTAAATCACTTTTTTCGCATATGGAATCTCATAATATCTTAAAAATAAAACATGCTGTAAATCAGATATATAGGATGCAGACTTAAGACTATCTATTTTGATAATTTGAAAAATATGGATTTTATTCCATTTTGCACTTATTTAGCCTGTTTATACAGACCAAATGAGGAAAGCGTAGGGTTTAACCTTGAAGCGCCAATGTGCAGCCTTAATTTAATCGCGCTTACCTCATCAAATCTAAGTAGCCGCTTATACCCAACAGTTGTTCCCTTCACGAGCGGTTTCCAAACATCGTTATCCAGATATTCCAGCGAAAACTCTTCTATACGCTGTCCCTTAGTGATATTCTCCTGGAGCATAACGACATCAAAGCGCGTAGCTTTCGGCAAAATTATTTCCAGTGTCGCTGTCGAATCGCTACCCTTGGTAGTCCAGTTTGTTAGATAATTCCCGTCTAGCAATGCTTTCTGATTTAGTCCGTTCTCGCATATGATAAGCGCACCCTTAGCTAGGTTTTTTTCAAAAGTTTGCTTTCTCCTCCCAGACCATGCCTTGAGAACCGCCTTATCATGATCATCGATAAGCCCATCTTTATTGGGCGGGATATTCATCAGCAGCACACTATTTTTTCCAACAGAGCTATAATAAATATCTGTCAGTTTTTCTGGCGATTTAATCTTCTGGTTCTCATTGGCATGATAAAACCATCCGGGCCTTATAGAAACGTCACTTTCAGCAGGATACCAAACCAGGGACTTTGCTCCCTTGAGCTTATCCCTGCTGCCTATGTCAGCACCCTTAATAAAACCGCTAGGCTTAATATTCATATCTTGCTGAGAGTTCGCTGATATACTCTGCTGAGAAAGATTAGATGCAGGAAGCACACTCCATTCGGTATCTCTACCGTAGCCTGTTTCAGTTCCCACCCAGCGCACGTCAGGGCCCATTACTGCGATAATAGCCCCAGGCTGCAATTTACGGATCTGCGCATACCAGCGCTCAAAATCGTATACCTGTTTTTTACCGCCAGAGCCCTCGCCATTGGCCCCATCGAACCAAACCTCATCTACCTGGCCATACCAGCTCAGTAGTTCAGTTAGTTGATCCAAGAACAGTTGGTTATAAGTATCATTTCCATATTGGGGAGCGTTCATGTCCCAGGGAGAGAGATAAATCCCGAAACCGATGCCATACTTTTTGCAAGCTGCTGCTACTTCTTTCACCACATCACCCTTACCGTTTTTCCAGGGACTCATCTTTACCGAATGCGCAGTGGTGGCCGTGGGCCAAAGGCAAAAACCATCGTGATGTTTAGCGGTTAATATCACCTGCTTAAAACCAGCATCTTTCGCTGTTTTCACCCATTGGCCCGCATCAAGCTTTTTAGGATCAAAAATCTTAGGGTCTTCCTTACCAGTACCCCATTCCCGTCCTGTAAACGTGTTTATACCAAAGTGAAAAAAAGCAGTAAGTTCCAGCTGCTGCCAACGCAGCTGCCGCGCCGATGGCGTTATGGCGGCGGCAGTCTTCACAATCACAGCCTGATCTGACCCAGACGGAATAATTGCGTAAGGCTGTTGGGATAGGGCAGGCGCTACTGAGAAGCTCATAAGCGCTATAGTGGAAAAGGCAGCTATAAGTAGTTTCCTGTTCATGGCTTTTGGTTTAATAATTGAAGTGCATCAGTATCCTCAAAGCGCAGGATTTCTGCTTTTAATTGTTTATAAAGTGCATCAGTAATCTTTTGATAAGCCTTTTTTCCGTAAATGTTTTTCATTTCATGAGGATCTTGCTTTAGGTCATACAATTCCCAGCCTGAGGTGCGCTTATAAAAGCGGATAAGTTTATAGCGCGCAGTGCGGATACCAAAGTGTGGAGATACCGAGTGTTCCCCGTTTTCATAATAATGGTAGTAAATCACTTCTCTTTTCTGATCCGTTTTACCGCTTAATGCCGGAAGCATTGATTGCCCCTGCATTTGCGCAGGTATAGGCAGTTTAGCGGCATCCAGGACCGTTGAGGCTATATCCAGGTTCAGTACAAAGTGATCAGAAACCGTTCCCGGTTTTATTGTTCCAGGATAACGCATTACCATGGGCGTTCTAAAAGATTCCTCATAAATCCAGCGCTTATCTGCATAAACCAATTTAATTGACCTCGTCCCGCCAATTTTATGACGTGCTGGAATTGATTGTATCCTAGTAGGTTATTGAATGTTTGTTTTTGGTGCGATGGGGTCAATGATTTCTGGTTTTTCCAAGGAGTTCGCAATACCGGACGAAGTAGGTAGGACTGGGAGTGGGGTAAAACGCACTCACAATCCTACTATTAATTAATTACTTTATTTGTGCTCAATGGGTTTTAGGTGAAAAAAAAACGTATTTTGCGTAAAATTTGCATTTATGTCTGTTTTTTGCGTATATTTGTGTCAGAATAACGAGGGAATTATGTTAGTAAGGTTTATAGTTGAAAACTTCAGGTCGCTAAGGGATCGTATTGAGCTCAATATAACTAAGTCGGCATTGAAAGGTCATGCTGGAAATTATTTTGAGCATCAGGATAGTAGGTTCTTGGCTACGACAATTATCTATGGGGCAAATGCTTCAGGTAAGAGTGGCTTTTTAAGGGCTTTCCAGGCTTTGGCATTTTTAGTCCTGAATTCGGCAGATTTTAAATTGGATAAAGGAATTGCACCCTATGAGCCATTTTTATTAGATGAAGACAATCAAAATAATCCAGTAAATTTTGAAATTGAGTTTGTTTCCAATGATATTCGATATTCCTATCTCGTTTCTTACAGCCGGAAGGAAATTGAAGCGGAAGAGCTGAATGTGCATAATGGAAACTATAAATCATTGCTTTTTAGCCGTGAAAAAGGTAAGGATATTAAATTTGGCGATAGTTATAGGGGAGGAAAAAAAACCATAGAACGCATGACTTTGCCTAACCAATTGTTTTTATCTAAGGCAGTAGAAAACAATGTGGAAGTCTTATTGGATGCTTATCGTTTTTTTGATAACAAACTAAAAGTCTATCCCATTTTGGAAGGTTTTGCAGAAGAGGATTTAAAACGTTTATATGCTAAGCGTTTGGCCGAAGATGCAAATTCAAGCTTTTCACGAAAATTCAATGCGCTAATCTGTGCATTAGATACAGGCATAGCTCAAGTTTCTGCAGAGGAAGCAAATGAAGAAATGTTTCGCTTTCCGGCCAACATACCCGACGAGGTTAAGGCAGGTTTTCTTGATCGATATAAATATGATATTAAGACCTATCACAAAGTTTATAAAGGAGGAATGCATGTTGGACAGAAGGCTTTCGATGTAATTGAAGAGTCCTCTGGAACGAAAAACCTATTTGCCTTGGGTGGGGTGATTATTGAAGCTTTAGAGCATGGGCATGTATTGATCGTTGATGAATTGGAAAAAAATCTGCATCCAGATATCACTACTTTTTTGATACGCTTATTTCATCGTCCTGATATAAACCGTAATAATGCACAGCTAATTTTTGCAACACATGACATTACTCAGTTATCCCACGATACTTTCAGAAGAGATCAGGTTTGGTTTGTAGAGAAGGATGAATTTGGGGCATCTAGCATGTTCCGTTGCTCGGACATAGAAGGAGTGCGCTCAGATACGCCTTTGGATAAATGGTACATTGCGGGTAGATTGGGGGCTACCCCTGTGATCCAGGACGAGAATTTTTTAGTAGAGATGCAGGGGGATTAGGTGAAAAGGAGGATTGCGTCACATACACGGGTATTAATTCTATGCGAAGGGGTTACCGAAGAGGTGTACTCTAAGGCTTTGCGTACTGCATTTTTGCCTCGAAATTTGCAAAGAACAGTTACAGTAGATGTGGTACGTTATAAAAAGAACGATCCTACTAGTTTGTTGAAAGAGGCTAAAGAAAGATATAAGCAGGCAAAGAAAGAAAAAATACCCTATAGTCATGTTTGGTTGTTTTTTGACCATGACAACTCTCCCAACTTAAAACCTGCAATAGACGAGGCAATGAGAGAAGGATTTAAACTTGCTTTCACGGCTATCAGCCTGGAGTATTGGTTTATCCTGCATTTTGAGGATTGCGGTAAAGCCTTTAATAGTGGAGAGGAGTGTTTGAAATATTTAAAACAGCATTGGCCGAATTACCATAAAACCAAGATTAACCACTTTGTTGAACTGGGAAATCGGTTGACCTTAGCTATTGAGCGTGCAGAGCGATTGGAAAAGAAAAATACGGGAGTGCCTATAGCAGAGGCTCAACCTTACACATCAGTGCATGAGCTCATTGCTTTTTTCAGGCAATTGGGTAAATGATCACTTTGTGGATAAGTCGCGGATTTTTAAACTAAAATAAATAGTAAATTTGATAATATAATTAGTATGAAAAATAAAAGCTAAAGATTGAAGGGAATCGATATAAAAAGTAAAGAGTTAAGTGTACCACCACTTAACTCCTTGAAATTTATTCGCCCGTACTCGGAAAAGTAGGAACGATACATTTATAATTTTAACGCGAAATAAAGCTTTTTGTTTCGCAATAACAAAAAAACTTACGGGAAACCGTAAAATCCTTTCTTCCGATGTACCTGGAGGTTTAACGTTCCTCCTGTCCTGTACGAAAAAATACGTCACATATTAAGTTTAATAATGCGCTACTTATGTAGCTCCATACTGGGCTTTGCTCTAGCAAGCTGGTATGTTTTACTGTGCACTAAGCACTGGAATTAATAAATAAAAACGACGATGGCAACAAATGGAAAGCCTGGCGATAACCGCCGACATGGAGCAGTAAAGGACCGCTCACAAACTTTTAACCCAAAAACACAACAGTGGGTAAAAAGAGATGCTGACACAGGAAAGTTTATGGATGTTAAACAAGATGGTACACCTTTTAAAGGAGTTAGAAAGGAGTCGGGAGCGTAGATATGGCATTACTTACAAGTTCTTATTTGAAGAGAGTTTATAATTCGAATTTAACTTCATTAAATGAAAATATCCGGACAAGAAATTTTAGCGCAGGTCTAACATCCAGTTTTGATATTTTCCTTTCACATAGTTTTCTAGATCGCGATGAGGTCCTTGGTTTATACAAGGTATTGACTAATCGCGGATTTTCGGTTTATGTGGATTGGATTGTCGATCCTCAGCTTGACAGGAATCACGTGACCAGGGAATCGGCATCATTAATCAGGGCCAGGATGAAAGCTTCTAAAACATTGCTACTGGCAGTTTCTCATAATGCCGCAGTATCAAAATGGATGCCTTGGGAGTTGGGGCATGTGGATGGTGATAAGGGGTTTTGCGCCATAACACCAATTTCAAAAGATAATCAGACCAGATCTAGTTATAGTGGCTATGAATATCTTTCATTATATCCATATACCACGCTGCAGGATGATACGAATGGAAACGAGCGTTTATGGATTTTTGAGCAGGATGGTGGATACATTGTTTTGGAAGATTGGGTTAAGCGCGGGATTAAACCATATAAACGTTAGCCCATGAAAAAGAAAATCTGTTTTGTAATCATGGGTTTTGGGAAGAAAAAAGATCCTCTCACCAATAGGACGATAGATCTTGACGAGACTTATAAAAAGATAATTAAGCCAGCAGTTACAGCTTCTAATTATAACTGCGTAAGAGCAGATGAAATTTCGGAAAGCGGAGTAATTGATCGGAGCATGTTTGCCCTGCTGATCAATGCAGAGTTGGTTATTGCAGACATCACTACCTATAACCCTAATGCGTTATACGAACTCGGCGTGAGGCATGCAGTACGTCCGTATGCTACGATTATTATAAAGGAAGAAGAAGAAGTAAGCCCTTTTGATATTAATCATAGCAGGACGTTAAGCTATAAACACTTGGGGAGTGAGATATCTGCGCTAGAAGCGAAAAGATGTGTAAGGGAATTGAAGGACCTGATTTTTACTGTTACTGCAAAGCCTTTGACAGACAGTCCTTTGTATTCTTTTATACCAAAAGTTGTTCAGCCGAAGTTAGAGCAGGAACATTTTGATGAAATTATCGGAGAACTTAGGACCAGGGAGGATTCGATTTATTCCTTAATGGAGAATGCTAAGGAAATGATGGTTCGGGAAGATTTCGTTAATGCTGCCCAGAAATGGAAGCGTCTGAGTGAAATGGTTGAAAATGATTCTTTTTTTGTCCAGCAGTATGCACTATGCACTTACAAAAGCAAAACGCCTAATAAACTGGTTGCCTTAACCACTGCGCTAACCATTATGGAGAAATTGAAACCCTTCAATGATGCAGAATCTCTGGGGATAGCGGGCGCAATCAATAAGAATTTATGGCGGGAAACTTCTGATGTTGAATTTTTGAACATCGCCATAGAAACCTATAAAAAGGGATGGAATCTTTTTAATGATTATTATACGGGTGAAAACTATGCAAATTGTTTGGAGCAGAGAGCATTAGTTGTATCGGATTCGAACATGAAAATCTACTACACTATTGAAGCAGAAAGAACCAGAAAGGATGTAATAGATATTGTGTTGCCGATGCTCTCTGTTCCAGAGGAAGAATTGGAGGAAGTAAAATGGAGATCGGCAACGCTTTCCAGCTGCTTCAGGTCGCTTGGAGATATACCCAGATCAGAAGAATATGAGAAGAAATTTCTCAACGAGAACCCAAACTCCTGGGAAATTGACACCTTTCAAACTACTAAAGAAGAACTAATTAAGTTGAAATCATAGATGGCATATAACTATAATTTATATATCAGTCATTCGTGGAAGAAAAACAATGAACTGATCAGACTGAGAAGTCTACTCGAAAATAGAGCATATTTTCCCGTTGAGTTTCTGGAAGCGTCTCCAGACCAACCAATCAACTCCCAGAACGAAAGTTATATCAGACACCGTTTGGCTCAGAAAATTGCGAAAGCGGACGTGCTACTGGTTATGGCGGGTATTTATGCAACTACCAGTGATTGGATAGCTTTCGAACTGCAGGTAGCGCGTTCACTCGGCATTCCGATTATTGGAGTTGTTCCATGGGGACAAAGCAATATATCTAGTACCGTAAGATCTTATGCAGTAGATATTGTAGGCTGGAATACAGAAAGCGTTGTTAAATCGGTTAGGTATTATAGTAAATAAAAAGATAATGGCACATAAATGTTTTATATCCTTTAAAACTGAGGATATTGATTACAAAAAATATATACATGATCACCTAGAGGTGGATATGATAGACAAATCTTTACATATTCCGATCAACTCAACTGATGAAGATTATATCATGAGGAAAATCCGTGAGGACTATTTATCAGATTCAACTGTTACAATTTTTTTGATTGGAAAACATTCTGCAGAAAATTTGCCTTTTGAGAACCAAAATTTCTTGAAGCGTGAACTGCAAGCTTCATTATACCACGGTGTAGGCAATACCATGAATGGAATCCTTGGGATAGTCTTGCCAAGTATGTATGATAAGATTTATACAGGAAGTGGAACCTGCAATCTTTGTGGAAACTCTCATAATTACGTAAATATCAATGGGGATTCTGTTATATCAGAATTTGCCTACAACTATTACATACCGAATAATAAATGTGCGTGGAGTGAGGATGATAGATATTGTGTTTTAGTAAAGTGGGATGAGTTTTGCAAGATGCCTAACTATTATATTGATAAAGCGTTCAATAAAAGGGATTCACCAATTTCATCAAAAGTAAAAGTAAGACCATAATGGAAAACAAAAATTACCCAAATTATTATATCGCCGGGGATGAAGCGTCCTTACAAGCCCAGTCAACATATGTTCGCTTTGTAAAATTCGATTTGCTGCTAATGGTTTTCTCAGCACTTATTTGCGCTTACAATTATCAAACCGAAGATTCGAAGCTTGTCATATATATATTATCTGGTTTGATGCTGCTCGTTGCGCTATTTATATCGATTGTGTTAAAGTTTAAAAAATACGAGGATGTTTGGTATCGGGGAAGGGCTTTAGCTGAATCTTGCAAAACGCTAACCTGGCGATTCATCATGTGTTCGGAATATTTTGAATCGAGTTTATCTGGTGATGAAGCGAACAATAGATTTATTGGCAGAATAAGAGAAATCAATGACGAGTTCAATGATTTAACTGGGGTATTGGTTGCCTCAAAGCTTGCTTTACCGGTGATTACAGCTGAAATGGACAGAATCAGATCGTCTTCCCTAGAGGAAAGAAAGGCCTTTTATTTAAGTAAAAGAATTACAAACCAGATTCAATGGTACTCGTCAAAAGCCGATAATAATAAATCGAAGTACGAAAATTGGTTTTGGATGGTGATCGTAGCTCAATTATTGGCTTTATTATCTATTGGGTATCTGGTTGTTTGCCCGAGTTCCAATTTTAATCTGGTGGGCCTGTTTTCTACCATTTCCGCGACTGGCTTTAGTTGGTTACAGTTGAAAAAGTACCAAGAGAATAAAGAGGCTTATGCGACTGCCACCTCAGAACTTAATTTAATCAAAGAAGAAGCAAACAGGTATAATACAGAAATGGAATTTGCGAAGTACGTTCTGGATTCTGAAAATGCGATGTCTAGGGAACATACAATGTGGTTAGCTCAAAAGCGAAGGTAAAATATGTACAAAGAAGGATTTAACAAAGCTAATATATATGAGAATATCCTGTGGCCTTTTGAGAAAGAAACAGCGGTAAAAACCAGGCCTTGTGTATTTTTAAGCCATAAGCGGGAGGACAAGGCGGCCTGTAAAATTATAGCCAGTTATTTGAAGGATGCGGGTATAGATTACTACCTGGATATTGAGGATGGTAATTTACAAAGCGCAGCTAATTCAAGTGATTCTATAAGGATAACGGAGAGTATTAAGGAAGGGATTAGCAACAGTACTCACATGTTGGTCGTTATTTCTGAAAAAACCTATAAATCACTTTGGGTTCCATTTTAAGTAGGTTATGGACATGCTTCAATATTGGACCAGGCCAAATTGAATGTTGAAAGTAATAAATTAAAACTCTCAATACTGACTCTGAGGGATATTTCAGAAGTGAACCTGCCAGATTATTTACAGGTTGCCTACATGATAAAGGGCACGAAAAGTCTTAATGAGTATATCAATAAAATAAATAATACAATAGGAATAGAAAGCTCATTTTCAAACGAGATCAGGATGAAATCACATGCTGAGACTATTCACCCGCTGGATGGTGTGTTGAACTGGAAACTCTAAGGCTTTAGAAAGTTTATCCGGAGGGGTATTAACAGAAATCTTGGGCTAAAGCAGCGCCGTTACCAGAAGGGATGATGACAGATCATATTTCTTGGTTATTCAAGGCTAGTTGATTATAAAGTGGTAACTATAATCATCGTATTCACTATGACAATGGGCGGCGTGCTTACTCACTTCTGATAGCGCTGTAGGATTCAAGTTGAGGAGATATCATCCGCAAACTGATTCGTTGTATACGGATGATACTACTACCTATGTACCACGCAGGAAAGAGCCAAGGAGAATTTCGGTGAATATGTTCGCAACATCCACCGGATATTGATGCTCAATGGAACCAAGAGCCAATATGTGTATTTTGAGTGAAATGCGTTCGCCGATATTTTGACCGCTGACTTCTGAAAAATTTTTTATGAGCCGCAACAGATAGCTATATAGTTACCGCGATGTGCTATCAAATAGTCCATTCAATACCATTACTGCAAGATAACAAATGATTTGGCTGAACAGGCTTTTACGGGAAACCGTATTTTTTTGTAATAACAATTCATGAATTTAGGCCCATAAATCACACAGTTTATTATGGGCTTATATTTTCGAAAATCACTCAAAGCAGGACCATTTCGCCTCAATTTTTCTAAAAGTGGCATAAGCTACTCTGCCGGGGTTAAAGGAGCTCGCCTGAATATCGGTCCCAGAGGTACCTATGTTACCCTTGGTGCAAATGGAATATATTACAGACAGCGTATAAGTGGAGCAGAGCAACCCTCACCTCGACATATTCCTTATCAACCAATTACCATTGAAAATACTGGACTTCATACCATTACTTCCTCGGACATCAATCAGTTGACCGACGTGGATTCTAAAGCCTTCATTGACGAACTAACCGAGAAGGCCTCGAAGATATCTCTGGTCAAGTGGTTAGGGATTTTACCTATGATTGTTTTTGTAATACTCTTGTCGGTATACTCACTCAAGACCAAAGAGATTGTCCTGCAGCATGGAGGTCCTAGAAATGTTGTTATTATTGATTCCTATGTGGGCTGTAACATCCGGGTTAGGCCTGATGCGGGTTCCGCCATATTGGCAACCGCGAAGAATGCAGAGGAATTTACCTTGGTGGATGCCCCAAATAAAAAATGGTATAAGATTAAAATCAAAGATACTGCCGGATATGTAGCCTCAATGTTAGTGAAAAAGGATCTGGTAAATGACCCCAGAGAGGTTCGTTCAGAGCTTTATTCAATTAATTCGGGCTATTCATGGCAGCTAGGCTTAGGCTTTATATTTTTTGTTGTCTTGATTGTATATTTAGCAAGAGTCGATAAAAAAAGGTTTGCAATGGAGCTTCATTATGAAATGGATGACCAGATGGCAACTATCTATCAGGCATTTGGTGATCATTTTCAGGCTTTTAACTCCTCCAGACGCAAGTGGCAGTATTTACATGAACAGCGAAACCAGGATTGGAAACGCAATGCAGGAGCTGGAAGATTAGTCAATCGTGTATCGATTGGCCATATATCGGCTAACCTTTCTCCAAGCAAATATCTAAAAACTAACGTAAAAATACCTTGCATTCAATTGCGCAATACTCAATTGTTTTTCCTTCCTGAACGCCTGCTAATCAGGAGAGGAAAACGTTTTGCTGCGGTATTTTACCGCTATCTGGAAATCGAAGGTGGTACGACGCGTTTTATTGAGGACGAAGTAGTCGCTGCGGATGCGCGTGTGGTCGATCATACTTGGAAATATGTAAATAGAAGGGGAGGCCCGGATAAACGTTTCAATAATAACCAGCAACTACCAATATGCTTATATTCTTTATACACATTGCGTTCCGCTACGGGCATTAATGAAGTAATTTCCACATCCAAAATTGGCGCATTTGATGGATCCGCGAATTTTCTTCGTCAGATTGGCCAGTTACAAGCTACTATGAGAGTAGGTGTAAAAATTGCCTGATTGGCAGGATAGATAAGCAAGGGAAAATTCCAATACTTTAATAATTATTTGCTATTATCAAATGCTCAGCTATTGCCGGGCATTTTTTGTTTAAAAAACTGATGAATTTATATGTGGTAGCACCTAGGTGAAAAATTTGCCAGATTGAACTCTTTATCTATTATTTCGAGGTACTCTCGGGAACGTGGGCACTAAAATATTTTCTGAGTAAATACAGACTTAAAGGTTTAAGCTCCTTTGAAGGATACAATGGGTGGCGACCGTCTGCAGTAAAACATTCCAGTGTCGTATCGACAGGAGTACACCATGTTTTACCGATTGAATAGATTGTCAAGGTATCTGGCTTCGTTATTTTTTTGAAATGATTAAGTTTTACCGTATCCAAAGCGATGCTTTGTTTACCATAAATAGGTTTGTCGCAGTCCACTGCTTCATAGTGGTCATCCGCCCAATACATGCATTGTTTTTGGAGATTCAGTTTAATCAAAATAACAATTGCCAGCCCACAAACTGCAAGCACAAATGCACTTTCCTTATGATGCTGGCTGATCCATACTTGCATTGTCATTAAAATTGACTTTTTCTGCTCTGTAGTTTCAGGGATCTTCGGTGGTTCGGGTTTTTTCGGAGGTTCAGGATTCTTTGGCGGCCCAGGGTTTTCAGTAGGTTTTCTAAAAGTATCAAATCTGAAAGGTCTGGGTTGATAATCGGTCAGCCAGGCCAGCAATTCCACTACACGGCCGCTCGAATCTTTGTCGGTTTTTAGCATCAGCTGTTGAACCGGTCTGAAGTTAGCTGTCGTGAAAGTGTCGATCGCATTTGCATAACTGCCGTTCTGATCCGGCTTCCCGAAAAAATCTTTAAGTATTCTGCTGTCTGACTCAGCATTGTACCTGGACAGGTAAATGTCTAGGCATTCTTTTTTAAGGTTTGCAGGAGTGGGATCCTTCAGGTTGATTGATGGATCGTCAGACTGAAGAATTTCCAGATAATGACTGATGACAAGTTGTTTGTATTCCTCGAACATTTTAAAAGCGTATTGTGGCGCAATGTAGGAGAATTTAGCGAATTCCAAAAGCTTTTTGCGCATTCGATCGGTATTATCGACACGATCGGAATTCGGTGCTTTAGAGGCGATTAGGCGGTATACATTTGCATCATGATTCGTTTCTGAGCTCCGGTTAGCTACCGGTTAAAACAAAAGAAATAGATGATAAAAACATGAGACCAGGGCACGGTAGCCTACAGGTAAAACGGAAAGCTGCCACTGGCTTCCGTGCCCCAGGTCTCAAGCTTTCCAAAAATTTCAGAAGGCCTTCTGAAAAATTACAGCAACCCCCACGGCGGTCGTGGAGGACTACATTTTTCGAACTTTTAAAATTCAGGAACCATGTTTTTTCCTTATTTCATTGCACTTATATTGGGATTAGTGAGCCCTTCAACTCAGTCAAACGGTAATTGTCACGCTACAACTCAAGTTAGCACAGCCACTAATGATTCAGACCCTGAAACCGACCCAGGCGATGGGACGGATACTGGTGGTGAGACTGGGCAGACCCCGCCACCTAAGATCAATGACTAAAGCGGGATAGCATAGCAGGCTATTTGGACAGCTGTCCAAATAGCCTGTTTATTTCTTAAGCTGGCGTGAACCGGCTTTTTCATTTTATTGTGTGTTTTTTATGTTGGTTTTTGGCACCTGATTATATATTTTATAATTTCGAATAAAAACACAGAACTATTGAGACGCTTTCTCCATCCCCTAATACTGCTGCTGTTACTTTGTTGCTGTAAGCAACCAGCTGAGAAAAAAAAGACAACCATCAACGTCGCCTACGACCAGGCTTTCGAGTACCGGCAAAAAGGCATGATCGATAGTGCTTTCCGATATTTCAATATAGCTAAGGATATTTTTTTACAAGAAAGGGATAGCCTTGGAGTAGGGAAATGCCTGTTGAATATGGGGATTTTTTCTACTGATAAGGGCGATTATTTCGGCGGCCAGGAATTCTCGTTGGCTGCCCTTAAATTTTTTAACCAATCAGATACCCTGCAATACGTTTTTATCCGGTCAAATTACAACAACCTGGGCATTGCAAGCTATAAATTAAAAGATTATACCCACGCGCTTGAGTTTTATGAGCAGGCCATCCGTTTTTCAAATGACCCATTGGATACACGCGTTTACCTGAACAACCGTGCTAAACTTTATCAGGAAATGGGGCAATACGATAAGGCATTGGAAATATACAAACAGGTACTTACCGGGGTAAGCAGGAATAGAAAAGATTATGCGCGCACCTTATCCAACGTTGCGATGGCTAGATGGCAACAGAATCCACAGGCCAATGTGCTTAGCGATTTCTTCAAAGCCTTGCAGATAAGAAAAGAAGAGAAAGATAACTGGGGACTGAATGCAAGCTACTCTCATTTGTCTGATTATTATGCTGCCAAACTTCCCTTAAAGGCACTCGCCTATGCCGATAGTATGTACCGGATTGCCGGGCTATTGGAAAGTGGTGATGATAAACTGTTAGCATTGAAAAAAATTATTCGGTTAACTCCAGGTGGACTCGTGAGGCCATACTTCAAGGCATATGAGCAGCTTGATGACAGTGTTCAAACAGCCAGAAGTGGAGCAAAGAATCAGTTTGCCCTCATTCGCTACGAGAGCGAAAAGAATAAGGCCGACAATTTGCTTTTGCAGAAAAAGAACGCTGCCAAAAACTATCAGCTGGGCATGGTTATATTCACCGCCCTGTTGGTGCTGGTGCTTGTTGGCGTTCAGTTCCGTGTACGCAGGAAAAAACTCGCCGAGGCAGCAGAAAAAAAGATACAGGAAAGTGAGCTTAGGACCTCTAAGCAGGTCCACGACGTGGTGGCCAACGGGCTTTACCGGATGATGAAGGAAATTCAAAACCGTATCCATTTGACCGCTGAAAGTTTGCTGGATAAAATAGAGGTGTTATATGAAAAATCTAGAGATATTTCCTATAACCGTCCCACACAGCGAGAATTGCCTTTTGAGCTCCACATTAGAGATGTACTGAGTTCATTCTCAGGGGAGCAGACCAGAGTGATTATAGTGGGTAATTCGCCCGAGGTTTGGGCGGGTATTGCCATAGACGTGCTCTATGAGTTGGAACAAGTCCTTCAGGAACTAATGATTAACATGAGCAGACATAGTGGGGCTGACCATGTGGTGGTGCGTGTTGAACGCCAGGAAAAAATGGTAAAGATCAGTTACCGGGACAATGGCAAAGGGATGGCTGAAAGTGTAGTTCAAGGCAATGGACTGCGCAGTACGGGAAACCGTATTAAAACGATTTCTGGATCTATTATCTTTGAATCCATTCCAGGGGAGCGGGGACTTAAAGTCTTGATTAGCTTTCCAGTGTAAAACAATTTACCATGATCAAAAAAGTTATTATTGCCGAAGACCATTCAATGGCCAGTATTTCAATTGTTAAAATAATGGAAGACTTGGACATCCCAAAAATTCAATACACTTATTACTGTGATGAGGCACTGATGCATATCCGGAAAGCTATTGAGGCCTCAGAACCCTTTGATTTGCTCATTACTGATCTTTCTTTTGAGGAGGATCATCGTGAACAGCATTTAAAGGGCGGTAAACAACTTATTGCTGCAGCCAGAGCAATCCAACCTGGACTTAAAGTATTGGTGTTCTCCGGTGAAAGCCGCCCTGCTATAATTGGTTCACTTTACCGTGAGCTAGCCATCGATGCCTATGTACGCAAAGGAAGGGAGGACAGTGCCGAACTTAATTCTGCTATGAGGATAATAAATTCAGGCAAGCTTTACATGCCGATGGAAATCAGGCGCAGTGTTAATCAGAAGAACAGTTTTGAATTCAGTACGCTTGATGTCACCATAGTTTCGCTTCTCTCCAGTGGAACCAAACAGAAAAATATCCCAGCTTTCCTTCAGGCGAATGCCATCACACCTTCTGGGCTAAGTAGTGTAGAAAAGCGACTTAGCACAATGCGTGAGGTACTTGGTTTTTCCAATAACGAACAGCTTATTGCTTATTGCAAGGATTTTGGAATTATTTGATCCCAGACCTTATTTTAATCGTACAATTTTCACCCTTGGGGTTTCCCGTAGAAATGCTATCTGTTAGTGATCTATTTTTGGTGTACACAAAAAATAGATATCAGATGAAAAAGTATTATGTCAACACTGTGGCACAGTCCAACGGTGACCATGAAGTCCATAACCAGGACTGTAGCTATTTGCCCGCTCAGCACAATAGGAATTACTTAGGTGAATACAGCTCTTGTAGTGGCGCAGTCACAGAGGCAAAGAAAACGTATAAGTCAGCAAACGGCTGCTATTATTGTAGCAATAGTTGTCATACACGTTAACCATTAAGAAGGTGTCTGTACCCAGAGTGCAGACACCTTTTTCTCATTGTGGGGTTTTTCGCCTTACTCTACCTAGAAAATATTTTCAGATTTATCGCCCTGTTACGGTTTCCCGTAAGGAATAGCAAATGGCCTTGGGTAATTTTGGATCACAATATCAGAGAGATGTAGTATCAGCGCCCGATAGGGGTGAAGCCTAACTAGCTTCCAACATGCAAATGACTATTACATGGGCGTTCTGAGATTGACCAAATGAGCTTTTAATTTTTAGTGCGCAATTGGCAATAAACCAAAGAAAAGAAATATGAAGAAAATCAATAAGTGCTGTGAAGTTTCATCACCGGCCAAAAGAACTAATACTTATCTAGCTCTAATGAAATTCGCTACAACAAAGCGAATCATAGGCTGTTTCTTAGGGCTAACATCCATCCTGTCGGCTTGCGAGAATAGCCAAGGTGAGGGTGCAACTGTCTTTAATAATGACAATTGCCTGCCAGTAGTGAAATCAGTAGTTGAAGGACTGAATCAGTCGAAAATCAATTTGTTTGTCGAAACCTCGGGAAGTATGTCTGGATTTATGTCTGCAAACGGTACAAGTTTTCAAAATGATATCTGGTCCATTGTAGAAGGACTTCAAAATAAAGTTGGTGAACATTTAGGTCTTTTTCAGGTACGCTCTAAATCAGAAGCCATCACGGTGATTTCAGTTGCAGACTTTAAGCAGAAGCTTAATACAGGTGGTTTTCAGTCAGCCAAATCCACTGATATTCCGGAAATGTTGGACAGTATTTTTAGCAAGGCAGACGATAAGACAGTATCCATATTGGTTTCTGATTTGATTTTTTCGCCGGAAAATGGTAACCAGGCCCAGCACAGCCAGATCAGTACTGATATCAGGCAAAGATTCAGCGTGAAAGGCAGATCAAGCGAGTTAATTCAATTATACTCTGATTTCTACAGCAAAACTAGAGTAGCTGCAAGTCCGTATTACATCTGGATAATTGGTGAGCCAAAGCTAGTAAAAGCAGTGTCTGCACTTGTCGGAAAAATGATTACAGTTCCAGTCAATAGTGCTGATTTTGCTATATCTCTTCCTCGCCCAAGATACTCTATTTTTCCTGCCTTGAGTCAAGTAACCAACGCTTTGCCAATAGCATGTCCTGTTGATGGAAGCTATTACGTCTACAGAGAATACAGTGATGAAGATGCCTCAGAGGTTAAGTTTTGGCTGGGAATGAATCTTTCAGAAGCTCCTGCTTATATGTCCAAACCAGAATACCTCACCAAATACCTTAACGTTTCGGGCGGAACAGTGGTTCAAATTAAGGATGTATCAGCACTTAGGGAAAAAAGTGATAAAGAAATAGCATATAAGCTTGGTCTTACCCACATGGTACAAATACGTGCTGATCAGATTGGAGAGGAATCGATTGTAGAACTCAATCTTCAACGTCACCTTCCTGAATGGTTGGATCAAATTAATATCGATAAAGAGGATGGGTTACGCACACAAACTTATGGGCTTAAAAAGATGATAAAGGGAATAGAAGACGCGCAGGATACCAAACAGCTTTCTGTTTTTACAGAACCACTCAAGATTTATATAACCAAACAATAACTAAAGCTAAATATGTGGAATTTTATTTATGACCGCCTGGTACAAATGATCGCAGGGCTTAAATGGTCTGTCTTTCTGTCCCAAAACAATAACAATATCATCAAAGCAACCCAGATGAGAAACCTTTTTAGGAATGATCTTTATAGCATTTCGGGAATGATAATGATTGCAATTAGTATCGTTACGGCAATTGTCTATTACTTCCTGCTGAACCGCAGGGGAGGATCAGGCTATGCCTTCAAGACCAGATTCTGGTTAACAGCACTTTTGATCAACTCATTTTGCGTAGCTGTGGTAATGCTGTGTATCAGTATCTCTATGACCAAAGGATACAGTTTACTTCATCCTTTCAAGTATTGCCTTTCGCTGGGTTTTGTGAATCTAATTTATTCAGCAATTCTCTTTTTTGCACTGTCACTTATTTTTAAACGATATTCTGTTGCCAGCACCACACCATTTTAATTAAGATTATGCCAAGATTATTTGTATTTGCTATTGGGGGAACCGGAGCACGTGTGCTCAAGTCACTCACTATGTTATTGGCTTCGGGAGTGAAGACCAACGGCTACGATATTATTCCGATTATTATCGATCCTCATAAAGATTTACCCGAGCTAAAAGAATGTAAGAATATGCTCCGGCTATATTCCAGAATTCATAAAAATCTCTTTGGTGATCACAAGCCGGTATCTGACCGTATTTTTTTTCAAGTGAACATGCAATCGCTTTCAGAAACAGCAAAAAGCGGTTTAAAGGAAGGATTCGATTTTGATGAGCGCATTGATGAGACATTCGGAGAGTTTCTCTCCTATAACGCGATTGATATCCAGGACAGTAATAGAGACTTATTGGATCTGTTGTATAATGAACAAACTTTGAATACCAAACTTTCTGTGGGTTTCAAAGGTAATCCGAACATAGGCTCGGTCGTACTTAATAGTTTCGAAGACAGCGACTGGTACAGAAGTTTCGAAAAAATATTTGATAGTGGGGACAGAATATTTGTAATCAGTTCAATTTTTGGTGGAACAGGTGCTTCTGGTCTGCCTTTATTGATCAAGAACTTGAGAAAAAGCAAAAATAAAGAGATTAAGAGTGCCTTTATCGGTGCTCTTCCGATAATGCCTTATTTCAAACTCTCTGAACCTGATGCTGAGTCGGAACACCAGGATATCGATTCCAATAATTTTATTACTAAAACCAAGTCAGCATTGAGCTATTATGAACATCATTTGCAGCAGGTCAATGCTCTTTACTACTTGGCAGATCCGCATGAACAATCGGTTCCATATGTAAATGATGAGTCGAAACAGAACAATAAGGCGCATTTAGTTGAGCTCATTGGGGCATCTGCAATTCTTGATTTTGCAGACAGAGATTTTAATGGGGTGTCGGAAAACCAGTTTCAATATTCGCTTAAAATGGGGACTACCGATGTTGATTTTCGGAACATTGGTGAAGGTTTGAACGATCAGATACGTGCTGAACTGATCAATTACCATACTTTCAACAAGATCCACCCTTATATTAAATCTATGCAAAAGGCTACTATAAAAGATACTGAGGGTTTTGATCATGACTTTTTTAGAAGCAGTTTTATTCGGGACCTTGAGGAATTCAATCAGCATTATTTTCAAGTTTGGTTAAGCGGATTGGGAGAAAATGATCGTAGGTTCTATCCATTCAATCTTTCGATCAAAGATGACCGGTTACATAATATGGTAATTGGAAGTGAAGTTGCCGAGCGCGCGATGATGGGGCTGAGGAAGATCGATTATGATACTTCCAATTTTATCAATCAGATGGAATCAGTCAGGAGGAATTTTGCAGCTATTCCTTCCTCATTAAAGCCTACCAGGTATATCGTGCTGGCCGAAGAGGCCATCCGTACAGTAAATGCAAGTAAAATTAAAGTAAATTAACATGAGTGTTTTAAATATATTCGATGCAACCGGCGACCCACATACAGGGTGGAGGCATACCGAAAAACTTAATGAGTCTGCCATAAGCCAACTCAAAGACAAATCAGCAAAAACCACTAATGCGCTAAACGCCGTTCCCTCGCCTTTTTCCAGGCTACATACATTCGATACTGCATTCAAACTTGTAACCAGAGACCTGAAAGAAGGACAGGATCGTGCATCTGAAATTTACCGGGAACTTGTTTCCGATTGCCTGGACGCTCTAGAACTATGCTTTAATGCAAACTACCATGAATCGCAAGGTGATGCGCTTACTTTTGTGAATTGGCATATAGCGGATCTGGAGAGGCTTCAGGGAGGAAATTATGGTCAGCAAGTACTTGCCAAGACAATCAAGACCTTTATCGAGGCAGATTTTGAGTCCGGAAAATTAGATATTTCCATTATTAAATACCGTGGGCTGGTAATTGCAGGAACCTCACCTTTTACGCTAATGTTTACCTCATCCAATCTGGATAAATCCAGATCCGATAGACCGGGTAACCGTTTTCGAAGTGCGAGGTATAATTCCGCCTTTGATCTGGTAAACCCTGGTAGCGGAAAAGTCTATTTTTCAAAAGCCGTTCCTTTTTCCAAGCGGAATGAGGCTTTTAAAAATTATCTTGTCGGTCTGTTTAATAAGAATAGGCAACTGAAAGAAGGTCGGTCCAAAGTTTTTTGGGATTATCTGGTTGCTGAAGGGGCAGAGCAGATTAGGCTCAAAGATTCGCCAACCAAACCGAACCTTTCTGCAAACGGGGGAGTATTCCGGGCTGGGGAAATACAGCTGGGTAGCAATGCCGATGTTTTTTCAGCAGAAATATTCAATGATCATATCATTAGAGTGGAATATCGGCTTAATGAAAGCAGTTTTTTCGTGCCCAGGTTTCTGCACGATCCGCAAGATAGGAAGTTTGATTTCCTATTACCGTTGAAACCAGAATTCTTCAGTCATTTTAAACCGCAGGATATCCCGAAATTTTTCACTTACGAGCTGCTAGGCGAGCGTGTTCGGGTTAGCTATAATAATCCTGGACTAGAGAAGCCCTTAAGTAAAGATTATGTGCTTCAGGGAAAAACAAAAACTGAGGGGAAAATCGTTTGTGTAGGGAAGGAAATGGATTATACCTTTATGCTGGGGATATTCCCTTTTATCAGAGTGATCGGTAATGATGGCTCGACGCTGAAAGAGTACAACGATTTTTATAAAGTTAGCCTTGCAATAGATGGAGGGCTGAACCCTGCTTTATTAAATACGGATAGTTTCGGCCTTGATTTTTTTAGAATTGAACAGGGTGGAGTTGAAAAGATCTCTGGTAATGGAGAACTATATAATGCCAAACGAGAAGTTCGACGTGCCTTCGAAACCCCGGATGCACTGGCATCTATCTATTATCAGATCAACGGAAGTTACTTTGATCTGATCAACATTTCTTTACAGACCATAGGTGGATTAAACCATGTCAATGGCTTGGTTGTACCTAAGTGGAAAGAAAAAAGCGTTGGGGAAAAACAATTTGATTTTTCAGTCGATTTTGGGACTACCAATACTTTTGTTGCATACACTGATGATCCTGAGCACCAGTCAATGCCAAGACCTTTTGATATCGATATTTCCGAATTACAAATGGTCATGCTTCAGGAAATCCCTGCTGCATCTGGAGGATCTACCCTAACTGAAAGCTTTTGGCGGGAATCGACAACACGCAACCTGGTTAAATTGACCGTTTGTAATGAGTTCGTTCCTCCAGTTTTTCTGCCTGGCGAACCCAATAGTATTTTTAAGATGCCTTTCAGGACAGCTGTTTATCAAAAGAAGAACATCAATAGTTTTAACCTTTTCAGTGACATGAACATTCATTTCGGTTATCAAAAAACTGAAATTGATAGCACAGCAACAGAGAACCAGGAAATTGTAGCTAATCTAAAATGGAATATTTCAAGTCTAAAAGATCTTGGTTCAAAATCACGCGTTGAAGGATTTATTGAAGAGCTCTGTATGCTTTTTAAATACAAAGTGCTCCTCAACAACGGTAACCCCAAATTGACCAAACTCAATTGGTTTATTCCACAAAGTCTTTCAGAAGCTTCAATTGAACTATACGAAAAAATCTGGGCTGAAAAAGTCAAAAAGATCCTAAAGTCTAATCATTCTCCTAAAAGGGTCTATGAGTCTGAAGCCCCATTTTATTTTTTGGAACGTACCGGACGGATCGAAAACAATGAAGCCGTTTTATCGATAGATATTGGTGGAGGATCTACAGATGCGATGCTATTTGTCAATAAGCTGCCCAGACTGGGGACCTCCTTTAATTTTGCAGGTAATATCCTTTGGTCCAATGGATATAACCAGTTGAGTAATGATGCGAAGGACAATGGGTTTTATCAGAAAATCAGCGGTCAAATTGCAAAGAAGGTTGATGGGGACATTTTCCTGAAAAACTCCATGAAAGCTTACCAGAGCAAGTCAACTGATGAAATTATCAATTTTTGGATAAATAATGATGACAAAACCAATGTAACCAGCTATCTGAGCGATCCGGAGTTCAAGATCGTTTATTTGTTGCACTATTGCTCAGTGCTTTATCACTTGGCTCAGTTACTTAAATCCAATAATTACCAGGAACCAACCTGCGTGATCTTTAGTGGTAATGGAAGTAAATACATTGATTTTATTTCAAATGAAAAGACATTGGCCCAGATTACTGCTTATATATTTGGTAAGGTATTCGAGAAAGAAGTTAAACGGCCGCAGGTAATATTGCCAGCAGAGAACCGTAAAGAAGCAACCTCCTATGGTGGAATATTTAAAGTTAACGAGGTAGAGTTCCGTTCGAAGTCTTATTTGGGAACGACGATTGATTTCGAAAGGGACTCCTCGATCAGGACCTATAACGATGTTGAGAATCTAATCACCGAAATCAAACCAAGTATCAAGGAGAATATCATTCAGATGCTGGATATGATTGAAGGCTTGAACGAAGTGGTGAATTTCAAGACTCAGTTGAATATCGAATTCAGCATCGGGGCGGTGCGTAACTTTATCGAACAACAGCTTGATGCCAACTTTGAAAAAGGTTATGGTATCCGAAAGGAGAAGATTTCCTATGAAGAGAATGTGTCGGATAGTCTCTTCTTCTATCCACTGATAGGGGTGATTTTTGAACTTTCCAAAATAACTAAAAACCAGCTGGAAGAATTTACGCCCAAGATCAGGAAGTTTTCAGTTGAACCAAGTTCTGAGAATACCTTTGAATTCAGTGCACTAAGTGAGGAGCGGAGCTTCAATAGTGTATTTGAACTGGCGGTTCCAACCAATAATCCGAACGAGGCTACCTTTTCTATTCTGGCGGATGATTCGGTTTATCAAAGGGCTTATACATCCCGGGAATTTGTTCTTACCCCGGTTTGTGAATTGATCAATGTACCCAATGGCCACAAGATTACCATAAAGCAACACAATCTCGGCAAGCTGCGCAAAGATGGAAACAAGTGGATTGTGACCGAGAAATTAAAACTGGAATTTATCTAAACTATGTTATCATGTTATTTCTAGAAGGAATTTCCCTAATTATTATACTCATATTCCAGTTCAGGAGCTACTGGCGATCCATATTGGAGATCGCTGAACTCAAGGCACTATTTCCTGTGCGGGAGATTGGGCAGGAAGCGGTTATCGTGACTGAAGTCAATGGTCAAAGTGTGGAACAGTTGGATATAAACCATTCCAATAGCACCTTCAAAATGATTATTGCTGCTACAAACGCTTATTTGGGTAAAAACAAAGGGTCCGCAGATTTCAATATCATTAAAAGTATTGCTGATCGAAGTACAGAATCCCAGGAAAATAAAGTTTCTTCAAGCCTTTCCCTTCCCCTATATCTCGGGCTGATGGGTACTTTCATCGGAGTGATCTTAGGTCTGGCTTCCATCGCAGTTAACGGCTTCAATCTGAATGATACAGATTTTATTATCAAAGAACTGATCAGCGGTGTGGTACTGGCAATGATTGTTAGTTTGATAGGGTTGGCGCTTACCACTAATCTCAATGCCAGGATATTTAAAACTGCAATTGTTGCCCGAGATGTGAACAGGAATAGGTACCTGAATTTTTTACAGGCTGAACTTTTGCCGAACCTGGATAATAACCTTTATTCAGCATTGGATCAATTCCGGGCTAATATGACAGATTTTAATCAGAAGTTCAGTAAAAACCTTAGTTTTTTTGATAGCTCATTTAACGAAAATATCAAAAATCTAAAAGCAACTGTTACTGGAATGTCAACGCAAATCGAAGTGGTTAACCGGAATACTGCTGTACAGCTGGAATTTCTGCAAGAACTGAAAAAAATAGGATACAACCGTATGGCTGAAGCCAATCTGAGGGTTTTTGATAAAATTAAAGAGGTGGGGCCGACATTAGTTAATTTCATCAGTGAGCAGCAGAAACTTACCAAAAATATGGAGCAGGCAAACCTCTTTAGTGAGCGGATCACCGGACTTATGGACAGGGTGAGCACCTTTGAAAACGGGGTCAATAATCTAGGAAGAGATATTCAACAATCGGATCTCTTGGGTGGCGAACTGATTGGAGTAGTCAAAAAACATTTAACCGCTATAGAGCAGAAAGAATATTTGATTAACGATTATACTGCAAGGTCCAGCAGTGAAGTTGAAGGTTATTTAAAAGGTGCGCTTGAGCGAATTCAGTTATTGAAGAACAAAATCGAATTGGATTTTGAGAAGGCTTTTGATTTTGATGCAGGAAATAACCTAATGCAGAATCTTCAACACCTTAAAGCGATTGGTGAGCATACGGCAGGTTTGAACGAGAAGATCGAAGGTCAAAGTTTGATCGGCATTGAAGGTAAGTTAGATGACTTGATCATGCTATTGGATACCAGAAAAGGCAAACATACAAAAATCTCGGCACCTGAAATGGAGAGCACTGACGAAGAAAACATCCAAGAGGTGATCCAGACCCGTGTGAACTGGTGGAACAGATTACTGGGAAAGAAAAACTTAGAGAATGGCACAGCAGTCTAAGCGCGATTTCTTTTGGCCAAGTTACGTTGACCTGATGACCAGTTTGTTTGTGGTGATGCTATTGCTCTTCATTATCTCTTACATCAGTTTTAGGACTAAAAACGCTGAACTGGCGGCAAGTAAGGTTGAGATGGATAGGATTCGTCAGATAGATAAGGCGCTCCGTCAGCTTGACAAACGATATTTTTATTTGGATCCAGATAATAACCGTTACAAACTGCTAGTAGATGTGGTCTTCAAACCACACAGTTCAGATATCAACACGATCGGTCCCAAAAGTTTGGCTGATTTGCAGCTAGCTGGATCGATTTTGTTTGAAAAAATGAAAGCGCTTTCCGCGGACCAGGATATTAGTTATCTGCTTATAGTCGAAGGAAATACGGAACGCTATAATGATAATTGGATTAATAATCCCGACCTGGGGTACATTACCAGTTATAAAAGAAGCCTAGCGCTCAAGAAATATTGGCAGTCTAAAGGATTTGATTTCAATGTTTTTGCGAACTGTGAAATTCTGGTAGTAGGCAGTGGTTATTTCGGGCGTTCTCATCAAAAGAACAGCAGGACTTTTACAATTCAGATTACACCTAAGTTTAAGATCGCGTCAAGCAGGGATTAAAATGAAACAAAAATCATTAGTACTTAAAGTAGGAACGATTGTTTCTCTCTTATTATTTACCGGTTCAATCGTCTTTGCACAAGGTACGCTCAGTGTGGTTTCGTGGAATTTAAAAGATTTCGGAAAATCAAAAAGTGGTGAGGACATAAGCCTTATCGCTCGCACGATTGCCGGTTATGATATTGTTGCAGTTCAGGAGGTTGTGGCAGGTAATGGTGGAGCTCAAGCAGTGGTCAGACTAGCGCGTGAACTTAACCAAAACGGGAATAGATGGGATTATGAAATCAGTAAGATAACGTCAGGAAGTTCAGCTAATAAAGCCGAAAGATATGCCTTTTTGTGGAAGACAGCTCGTGTAAGCCGGATTGGAAAAGGCTGGCTGGAGGTTCAATACGGAACAGAAATTGAACGCGAGCCCTTCTATGGGCGATTTCGGCTAGGGAAACGAGAATTAACTTTAGTTAATTTTCATGCGATCACCAAATCGAAACAACCTGAAAGGGAGGTGAAATATTTCAGGTTGTTGCCTGCAAGTTATCCTGCTGATGAACTGGTTTTCTGCGGAGACTTTAATCTGCCGCAGTCCCACAGTGTATTTAACCCATTAAAATCCATGGGATATTTTCCTACACTTAAAGCACAGAAAACAACACTGCGCCAGCGGTGTTTGGGCGGAAACTGTCTCGCATCCGAGTTTGATAATTTTTATTATAGGTCGGCAAAACTTCATATGAAAGCTGCGGGGGTCATCCATTTTTACCGGACGATGAAAGATATATCTAGGGCCAGGCAGGTTTCAGACCATATACCAATTTTTGCAGTTTATGAGCTTTAAGCTGAATATAGACAGCACATCTAAAGATGATAAACGCCACTTTTTACATTAATAACTAGATAAAATTACAATAATGCCATCCCAAATATGAAAGTACTTTTACAGTTAATACTTTTATTAGGCCTCTGTTCTTACCAGAAGCCGGATACACAGCAGGTTTATATCTGCGTCAGCCCGACGGCAGAAGCATATCACAAATCTAAAGATGGCTGCAAAGGTATAATGGCCTGCACTCATCAAGTGATGAAGGTTTCTAAGGAAGATGCAATCAAAAAATATAAATACCGCGCATGTAAGATTTGTTTCCGATAACCTTATGAGATTTCAAGTACGGGTAACAAAAAATGAAGTATCTGCATACTTTTTGTTCTTTAATTAGATCCTTGTCATACTATGGGAGGCTTTTTATTAGTTCAGTTATAAGCTAGTATGTTTTGCAGATCGATGGGACTGTGCAAGGGAAACCGTAAGTAATGCTGCTTTTACTAGGTTATTTTTGTATGCTGCATGGAGCAGTCGAAGCTAAAATAACAATATTATGCAAACAATCGAGGCGATCAAGCCAGGGCCAAAACCCAAACGTGAGGATGGGGAGTTGGACAAACGTAGAAGGGTTACTCCTGAGAAAAAGGAACAATATCCACCTTTAAAGCCCCACAAACACAAACCAAAAGATTAAAATTTTACCCTGTGCCCAATTTATTTTGTGCACAGGGTTGGCCTAGAACTAATTCTGTTCGAATAGCCTGCTGTTGCAATCGGTGCTTTTTAAACGATTTGATGATATACGATAAGTAAATTCAGGACGGCACAATTTATGCTAATCAAGGAGAAAAGGCATTTAAAAAAAGTTTTAGACCTTGTTGGACAGACCAATTCATTTGACCCCTTTTTGCCATTTTACTAAAATGCAAGAAGTCAATACTCTATAAAAATTATATAACCGGTGAGATGGGGGGCAATCCACTAGGGTTTAACCATTTTATCGTTTAATCTTCGGAAATATTGAGTATCCATTTTTTTAGTGTAACCCTCCTCGCTTTCCTTTTAGCTCTAATTTTTTTCTTTTTGTCAACTACCTTTGGGATTAACTTTTCACTTTCTTTTCGCAATTTCATCAATCTACCGAGTTCGTCATACTCTGTCATCTTAGTGTCTAGTTCTGCGATTCGCTTCAAATCAGCAATAAATTTATTGCTTATCCGAACCTTTGTCGACCCACCTGGCCTCAGCATCGGGCAGAACAGGGGTTATTTCGTTCAGCGGCGCTAGCGGCGCGGTAATGAACGGGAAGAAAGACCTGTTGGTAAGCAATGCTACATTTACATTTGCTAGCTGGGTATACATCAATAGCCAAAGCACATACGTTCCAGGAAAATTCATCTTCAAAAAAGCAGAAGGAACAAAAGAGGTTAGTCTGCGCATAGGAGGTAATTATGGCCAGCTCATCTTCAGGGTAGTAGACGGAAGTAACAGCTACCAGGCCAGCGTCAATGCCCCGCTAACAGGAATACTAGCCGATAGCTGGAACCATATAGCGATTACCTTCAACGGCGCTTCGGCTAGCGGTAGTCAGGTCAAGTTATACATTAACGGCACGGCAGTTACCATGACCGCAACAGCAGCCTTCCCAGCTACTTTGCCAACGACCAACAGTGATTTCATACTGGGCGAGAATTTTAGCGGAATGTTAGATGAGCCACTGGTTAACAACCTCGCGCTAGGCGAGAGCGAGATTGATCAGTATGTGCTGGGCAATTATCCCTTCAATACATTCAACCAAACTAAAACAGTTGCCTTCTGGAATTTCGATGATGCTACCAGTCCTGGCAAAGACCTAAGATCCCACAAGGTGATGTTTAGCAAGGTAAGAGCGCAGATTGGCAGCCTGCCAATAAAGCTGCACATGACCGTCTCTGGAGGTTCATGGCAAACTGCTGTATCTACAGCCACAGGAAGGAGCAACTTTGCCAGTGACGTTAATAGCATCGTCACATCAGAGAATCTTGACGGAGTAGATGTGGATCTGGAATGGCCTACTGCTAATACTGAGGCTGCCTTCGCTAATTACAGCGCATTTGTTGTAGCCTTGCGCGCTGCGCTGGGAAGCAGCAAAATCATAGCCCTTTCTCTGCACCCAGGGTACTACAAAGCTGGAATGGATGCCATAAACGCAGCAAACCATGTCGCCCTGCAGATGTATGGCCCCCAGACTTCCTGGTGGTCTTACAGTCAGTTCGTTTCTGCCGGTGATGCTGCAGTTGCCTATGGCATACCCAAAGCGAAGCTTATCATGGGGCTTCCTTTTTTTGGAACCACAGGAGTAGCTGGAGAGCAGGTAGGCTATAGAGATATCATTACAGCAAATCCAACTATCAGCTTTGCAGCCGATCAGGCCACATACAATGGCAAAACCTATACGTTCAATGGAGTTAATACGATCAAACAAAAAGCATCTTATGTTTGCCAGAAAGCATTGGGTGGAATAATGGCCTGGGATCTTTCCTTGCATATGGCCAATTACGATGACCCTTATTCACTGTTGAAAGCCGCTATATCGGTCTTAGATACCTGTGGCAGTTCCGCTTTCTCTTCACTCAGTGCATCAAAAAGCAATGATCAGTTAGCAGTAGACTGGACCACAAGCCGCAAAATAGATAATGGTTACTTTTTAATCGAAGGATCTAAAGACCAGATAAACTTTTATACAATAGATTCTATCGCTGCCAAGAGCGTAAATGGCCCAAATAATAAAATTGCCTATTCTATCAGAAAAAATGAAATCTCCCGCAATGCCCCTCTGCAGATGGGATTCTCCATAATAATGGGAGGTATCATCGTATTATTAGGACTTGCCGTCATACAAAACAAACGTCAATTCAGCATGATCATCTTGCTACCCGGCATCGCGTTTTTAGCAGCAATCTCCGGGTGTAAAAAACAAGAAAACTTAGACCAGCTCAAAAGCCCCGAAACCCTATACGTACGAGTCGTACACGTAGACAATATCGGAAACAAAACTTTTAGTCCCGTGGTAACCGTTCAAAATTAGTAAAACAGTATGGGGCTGTCCGAAAAGGTCGAACAGCCCCTTTTTTATTTGGGTACCTGATTGGGGATTTCGCTAAAAGTTGTGCACTGATTCTCATTCCAAAATGTACATCCTGTTTTTTACCATCTGGTCCTGATGCTATCTTAAAGACTGACCCAAATATATCCAATCCAATGAGTCCGGCCAGGCTTGTGGAAGGTTTAAAGTCGCTTATAATGATCTGATTGGCAATTTTGGAGTGAAATGGAGTGAACACTACAGACCGAAAAAGCTGGCCAAGATCAGCGAAAACAGGTGGATACTATTGGGTTCTTCGTTACTTTTTGCGAAAACCTATACATAATACACTGTTTGATTATATCTCTAGCTGCACACTGATCTTTTTCTAGCTTGAAAATTATTCTTTTAAAGTCGGATATGGAATTCTTCACCAAAAGTGACGAAGAACCACTATTCATGAAATCCCCTGTTCAAGTACAGATGTACTCGAAAATAGGTTTTTCAATGATATTTCATAAATGCAAATCTCGGTACATTGAAGATACTAGGTGATTGACGGACTCTCTTATAGAAAAGTTGGTTCTTCCTCATTTTTGCCAAAATCCGTAATTTACATATGCATGTCGATGATTTAAACAAAATTTACCAAGGTTGTGTATTTCAACAAGAAGTCGGATTTTGATAATTTAATTTGGTATTCGACAAGACCGAGCTTAAAACAAGATTCTTTTTAGTTTTTTACAATCCTCACAGAATTTAGCTCGACATCGTTTCAAAACATACGTCTTGCATATTTAATCTTAGCTAAGCTGTTTATCAATCATAAAGAGATATGAAGAAAGACTATCAAACCTGACAGCTATTTTTTTAACATAGAATTTATATCCAGCAGATTGTCTTTCTTTATTCGATCCATTTTTTGATTTTCAATACTTTTAATTTGTTGAATTTTAATTAGTTAGTAGTACAGAGTTTTGAAACCACTTTGTATCGGCAGTTTGATCTATTTATTTTTTCCTGAATATAACTTTATCGAAAGCAAAACGAGATAATAAGCATAGCTATGGCTCAGGTAAAATACATAGCCATTATCAAAGGTGTCAGAAATTCTACAATTAGCAAGACTGATAGATAATGCTAAAATATTGCCAAAATCAGTTAAAAACTAACCGTTTTGATGTTTAGTATAAGTTAACTTTGTTTAGTTAAAATACTAGGTGAAGATTAAGAACCAAATCTTTTGTATCGCGACAGTAGTAAGAAATAAGCTTTTATTAGGGAATGCATAACCAACTCAACAAAATAATTATATGATGAAAAATTACGCTTCAAGCCGGTCTCTACCCGACCTGCTTTCAATCAGTTCAATTGCTTCATTGCGACCATAGATGATCGGACATCATTCTGCCATGGAGAACGCTATCACCAGCTGGGGATGCTTAGGTTAACAATCTCCGTATTTAGGTAGAGGTATTATCTACACAATCAAAATTTTTAATATTAAATTTTATTTAAAATGGTTAAAATTTCTACAAGCATTATATGTGTCTTGTTTTTATCTGTTTTTGGACTTTCTATGGCGTTTGCCAGCCCGAACAGGGAGGCTCTTATGGTTAATGGCTACCATATTCAGCAGCAGGATACCACAAAGAAAGCCAAACAAACAGATACAATAGGTGAGATGATGAAATCTCTCCTCAAGTTCAATAAATTGAGAGATACTCTTGATTTAGCTAGGGTAAAGCATGTTCCAAATACTTCACTACAACAAATTGTAAAGGGCAATCTTGCTGGTGTGTACATTCAGGAAACATCTGGCGAGCCTGGAACCGAACAGAGCGTAATAGTTCAGGGACCCTCTTCACTATTATTCAGTAAAAAGGATATGTATGCATTACAGCCAGCTGTTTACCTCAACGGTGTGCCACTTGCCCAGGATCATCCGTTTGCATACGATGTGCAAAAATATGATTATACGCGTATCGGACCTGCGAACAACCTTTTATCTCAGATTAATATCGATAACATTGCTTCTATTGTTGTAATCAAAGATCCATATGAATTGGCTAAACTCGGCCCGAATGCTGCAAATGGAGCAATTTATATTACTACAAAAGGTGCAAAAAGTGGTTCACGCGACATCAGTTTTAATTCTTATTTTGGCTATGTAACCCCTCCAGCGGTAGCCCCAACCAATGGTGTTTATGATAATAACTTCAGAAGACCCTTCTACCAGAAATATGCCAGCGCTGCAAATTACAATACCTATGCCAGTTATTTAAGAGATTCAACTAACCTGGACTATTTTGGGCCATCAAACTGGGATAAACAATATTATCAAACCTCACCCATCTATAATGCTAACCTGGGTATTACAGGTGGCTCCGAACGAGCCAATTTTAGATTTTACGGTTCAGCAACTCAAGATGCCGGAAATGCCGATAATACTAAACTTGGTCGTTATAATTTATCCGTTGGGATCAATATGGCACCCTTTAAATGGTTAACCGTATCGAGCGCTATCAATGCGATCAGGCTTGATCGCAATCGAAACAGTAGCTTACGCGACCGTTTTGCCGAAACCCAGTATATACCCGATTTATCTAATCCATTATCCCCAAATTCGGATAGCTATGGTGCTTACCTTAGTATAGTGGATGGCAGTACTGACCTAAATAGAACCACCGGTATAAATGGCAACCTGATACTGAATGCTAAATTAAACCGCTTAACATTGACTACATCCTTATCCGGTGATTATACCGAAGGTATCAGAGATGTTTTTTTACCCTCAACATTGCTGGCAGGAATAAGTTATGTATCGAATTATTTTGGTTACAACCAGAGGTTAATCGTGGATAACCGCATTTCGTATCAATTCGATTTGGGCATTCCTGATCATCAGTTAAAGGCCGATCTAGGACAATCATTCCAATCTGACGTCTATAAATATAATTATGCTAGGGGTTACAATGGTCCAAATGATTTTATCAAAATTATTCAGGTAAACGGCAATTCTGGCAATAGTGATTATTTAAATGCTTACGGCGACTTCTATGTTTTCAGATTTTTAGACAAAGAGCGCAGTAGCTTGTTTTCGCTCTATGCAAGTGGAGAGTATAAATATAAGAACCTGCTAAGTTTTGATGCCATTTTGCGCCGTGATGGTTCATCAAACGGACAGCCAGATAGTCGCTGGTTATTTGCTCCATCATTCAGCGGAAGCTGGAACATTAAAAATCAGTTTTTGTCAAAAAACATGTTCTTCAACGCCCTGGATCTGAACGCAGGATGGGGCCGCACTGTGCGCCCATTCATTGACGACCGTTTTGCCGCGGGACCTCAATATACAACTGTTAATGGCTGGGCGGATGAGCCTACCTTGCCAGGTTATGGCACCTTTATAGGGGTGGCCCGCCCTTATGGAACGGGTTATGTTGGGTATAATATTCCTTTACCCATTTCCGATCGCACAAACATCACACTTTCTGCTACAATGCTCAAAGGTCGGTTGAGCGCCGCGTTTAGCGTATATAACCGCGAGGATAAACGACAGGTGATCAATTTACCTGTGCCACAGGAGTTAGGTTATATTACGGAGTATAAATCGGGTTTGACAATCAATAACAGGGGGGTCGAAGCCTTGATTAACGGTACCCCTGTACAAAATAAACATGGGTTTAGCTGGTCGACTGGTTTTAATATTAATTATAATAAGAACAAAGTTGGAGCATTGCCGAATGGCCTGGATGAGTTGATTTATCAGAATAATAAATTAAAAGTCGGGGCATCGTCAAGCGCATACTGGTTGTATAGCAATAATGGCATCTATAATACCGATGCAGAGGTTCCGGTCAATCCTGCCACGGGACAGAAAATGACTTTCAATGGGATTACCTTAAAAGCAGGCGACCCGAGGTGGGTGGATTATAATAATGATTACCGTATTGATATCAATGATAAAGTAATTACTGGTGACCGGTTGCCAAAAGTTATTGGTGGTTGGAGCAACAGCTTCAGCTATAAAAAAATCGATGTTAATTTCAATATATTTTTTGCACTTGGGCAAAAAGCGATAAACCAATATGATGCTGCCCGATATGATTTTATTAACCGGGAATCCGCAAACAACATCACCTCAGTTAGAGAAATTACAGCATGGCAATCTTTTGATGATGCTAAAACCTATCCAATCTACAATCCTTTCAGTTCTGTAGTGCCTTACCGTGAAGATCAGGATTTGTTTTTGGAAAACGCCTCATATGCCAAACTGAGGTCTGTAACTATTGGATATGATTTTACCGGTATGCTTAAAAAGAAATCTACCATAAAGAGAGCTTATCTATATGCAACCGGAACAAACTTGCTTACCCTAACCAATTTCTCCGGTGTAGATCCGGAATTGGTAAACTATAACGGGATGTACGATGGTGCAAATATCAATATCCCAACAACATTTGTATTGGGCTTTAAACTTGATTTATAATCGATATTAAGAAATCATGACATTTAATTTAAAACATAATAGAATTTACCACAAAAGCGCTGTTGTCTTTGTACTGATGCTGGTATTAATCGGTGGCGCGTGTAAGAAGATTGATGATACGCAATCTACAAGGCTACAGAAAGAAACCGATTCGTGGAAAACCATTGATGATGCCAAAGCAAATTTAATTGGTATGTATGCTTTAATGCGTAATGCATTGGCCTCGGATAACGGCCACTGGTTAATGGGGGATTTAAGAAACGGCGATTTCGCTTCAATCAACCGTGCCGATTTGCAGGCCATCGTAGAAGGAAGGCTGAACGCTTCTTACCCAGTAATTAATAACATTACCAACTGGAGAAGATTTTACGCGGTAGTAAATGCGACAACCATATTTATAGAGCGTTCCTCGCAAATAGCCAAACTAGATAATCGATACACCCTAGCAAATAACAACGTGGATATTGCTCAGGCCAGGGCTCTGCGTGCTTTTGCATATTTCTACATGGTACGGATCTGGGGCGATGTGCCCTTGCTTACTTCTACCCACGATGGTGACTTTATAAAAGCACCAAGAGCTTCCAAAGAAAAAGTGTTGTCGTTCTGTAAAACGGAATTATTGGCTGCGGCACAGGTGGTACCCTTTAGGTATGGTGGTTCGGATGTAATTCTTCCAGGCGCTTACTACGGCCTTACTGTAAGTACCGATCCAAATTGGTATGGCACATTGATGACCAGAATTTCAGTTTATTGTCTGCTGGCACATGTTACTGCCTGGCAGCAAAACTATCTGGAAACAGATATCTATACCAAGTTTGTATTGGATAATTATACCCAGTTGGTAGAACCAGGGGTGACTACTTATAATTGCAGGTACCTGACTATTAATGAACTTACCTTAAACGTACGCACTAATGAAACCCAGCAGGTTAATCCATTTGCATATAAACGCGCAACCCAGTTGGTTGGTTTTGCTTTTGAATATGGTTATGGGTATTCATCTGCCAATGGCCACATTGAGCAGTTGACCTTAGCTGCCCCATTTGTGCCCAAAGCGCAGCCAGAGATTTACGTCCCTAAAGATAGTATCCGCCGCATTTTTACCAATCCCGCTGATTTAAGGTTTAGCATAGATCCGCAGACTGGCTTATACAGAGAAAATTATTTTATACAGTATGGTACACAGCGGCCTATGTTCAGTAAAATCAAGATTATTGAGGCAGTGGCAAATACCAGTGATTATGCTGTATTCTCATCGGCTGTATTATTTACACGATTAGAGGAAATTACACTTTTAAGGGCCGAAGCTCTTGCAGTAATGGGACAAAGAGATAATGCCATTGCGGCCCTAAACAAAGCAGCAGCACTTAGGGGATACATTCCGTATCCCGATGGCTCAACTAAAGATTTAATTAACGAAATCTTTGCTGAAAGAAGGAGAGAATTAATGGGGGAGGGCTGGAGATGGTATGATCTGGTACGCTACAATAGAATTAAGAGAACCGCTGGCACCTTTATTACCAAGAACGGGCAGCCGCTAAGTTTTGCACAGGCCGAAAGCGCAGGGGCAATCTATTGGCCGGTTTCGCAGGATGTAATCAATGCCAACCCAAACATTACACAAAATAATTTCTGGCAATAACTAGCATATCAATGAAATTAAATATCAGAATAAAACACTTATTAGTAGTGACGATGGCCTGCCTGGTTTGGTCCTCATGTAAAAAAGATTCGCCATACCGCGACTATCAGAATGAAATAACTGAATTTAACGGCAATGTGGTTCAGTATCTGGAAACCCAGCAAACTACATTCAGTTCGCTGTTGATGGTATTGAATAGAACTCCCGATTTAAAGACAGCACTTAGCGATAGTAAGGTAACACTTTTTGCACCCACCAACGATAATTTTGCGGCTGCACTTTATGAACTTAATCAGGTTAGAACTGAACAGGGTAAAGCGGCGGTGACTTTAGAAAATGCTGACCTAACAGAGTTGGAGATCATGATGGATAAGTATATCATAGCTGGTAGGAACACAACCGATTTTTATAAGCCTTTCCTTGATGGCTCTTATGCAAGCTCGATCAAATTCAAGTATCAGATGCATATCCAATATCAGAAACAAAATGCATCAGGCTATCAGGGTGGTGGGCCGGTGAGCGTTACGTTTTCCGATCCTAAAAACCTTACCGTAAAAACCAACTGGCAAAGAACTGTAACCAATGCGGTAAACATCAAAACCAGTAATGGAATCATTAATATTTTAAGCCCGACTCACATTTTCGGTTTTGGCGATTTTACTACCAAATTAAACAAATAATGCAATGAAATTAGTTAAATATCAATCAAAGTTATATTATCTGTTAATGCTGCTGGTAATAATTTTAGCAGGTTGCAAGCGAAATCTGCCTGATGACGCGCTCTCTCTTAGTAAGGATACCCAGTTTACAAAAACGGTATATGAGCCTGTTTTGGGCCGGAATAACCTTTTTAGCGGAAACTTTAACCCGGGCACATCATCTTTGCCCTTAAATTTTAAAATTGTAAACATGCGGAGGTTCAATGGCGAATCCGCCCCTGAACTTACCGATTATTTTCCGGTTAAAATTTGGAAAAAAGCTTACGATGGTAGCGAAAAATCGCTCGAAGAAATAGAGGCCAAAAGAGGGGTCGAAAATCACAAACTTTTCGAAATCAGGGAGCACTCAGGTCAGTTTTTGATGTGGGATGCTGCTAAATCGGATTTTGTGAAATCGCAGCCAGATTCAGGTTACGTATTCGATGTAGAAATGTCTAATTCTGGCGGTAAAAGATATTTCCAGAAAATGAGGTTGAGGCCTTTTAGAGAAAGGCCTTACGAGCCTTCGAACTTTGATGCCATTACAGGACAAGAGGTAAGAACTTCAGTTAATCCATCAGTCATCAGCAATATCCGTGGCGAGCGCACCAACCGTTTTCTGGGTAGTTCAGATATACAGGTATTGTTCAACAAAGTCAGTGGAGGGCCTGGTAATACCATTACTTTCAAATTCGTAGACACCCTTTTCCGTACCATTGATCCCAATAAATTTGCCACAACACAATGGGATAACGTGGTACACGGTTTTAATATGGTAAAAACAAATGAAAAAGTAACCTATCAGGTGGCTTACCCTATCCCATTGAATGATTTTCCAACCAAATACACGACCAGTTCGGGCGCACAGGCCAGTTCTTTATTCAGGTTCGAGCGAATTGGTTTTGGAAATGTATTGCAAAAATCAATCATTGGGCTAAACTATAATATTTACGAAAAGGGCGACTGGGAGATCATCTTCTGGTTTAAAACCGAGAAACCAAAATTTGTTAACGACTAATGGAGACAGGATTAAAAACTAAGCAAAATATATTCATGATGAAATATTTTTATGCAATCCTAATGGTGCTGCTAATCGGTTTGCTTAACCAAGTTCAGGCACAGGAAAAAATTGCAGTTACTGGTAAGGTAATAGATGCCAGCTCAGTAAAAAAAGAAACCATCCCCGGTGTAACCATTATACTCGTTGCAAGCAACCAGGTCATCGGCCAAACCGATAATGACGGAAATTTTAGGGTAACGGTAGCTGGAAATGCGGAATTGAAATTCAGTTATGTAGGGATGGCGGCGATCACTGTTAAAGTAAACAACAGGCGCAATATCAACATCACCTTAGAGCCGCTAAACAATAATTTAAAAACAGTGGAGGTGGTTTCGGCAGGTTATGTAACCAAAACCAGAACACTCTCTACCGGGTCAATTGTAAAGATTTCGGGTAGTGAAATCCAGGGACAGCCAGCAGGCGATGCAATTTCGCTCTTGCAGGGTAAGGTTGCAGGTTTAAATATCCAGAACAATACAGGTGCACCAGGTTTCAGGGGATCGGTTCAGGTACGTGGCTTGTCGAATATTAATGTTAGTGGATCGGGTAACAATGCGTACTTAACGCCAACCTCGCCATTGTATGTAATTGATGGCGTGCCGGTCGATGATAATTCGACATTTTCTTACGGCTTCCAACAGGCAGGCCCAGGTACTTCGCCGGCCTCGCAGATTCCCGCAGAGGATATTGAAGAAATACAATTACTAAAAGATGCAGCAGCAACTGCATTATACGGTTCTCGTGGAGCTTATGGGGTTATTTTAATTACCACAAAAAGAGGTAGTTCTAAAGTGCCGGTGGTACGCTATCAGGGATCTGCATTTTTAAGCACCGTGCCACAGCTGAGAGCGGTAATTGGGGGCGTAGAAGAACGTAATATGCGATTAAGACAGATTATGCAATACGATTCTACCTACTACCATGCATTAGGTACCATTAATGCAGTTGATTTTCTTTCTGATAGCTTAAATGCATATTACAATAACTCCACCAATTGGCAATCCTATTTCTATAGGCCTACCTATAACCAAAATCACAATTTATCCATCTCGGGTGGAGATGTTGCCTTTAACTATAAAGTTGCGTTGGGTTTATATGATGAGGATGGTGTTCAACAAAATACAGGCTATTCAAGGTATATTTTAAATACGACCATGACTTACAATCCCAGCCGTAAGTTTAAAATTTTAGGCCAGTTGAATAACTCGGTACAACGGCAGCAAACAGGAAGTGGTAACGGTATCTTTAACACCGGGGTGGCCACGGGGGGGAGCTCATCCTCTTTACTGCCGCCACCATCTTTGTATTCATCTGTAAACCAGGTACAGGGAGCTACAGAAAGCGACAACGATAACAAGACCCTGAACACCTTTGCTGTTGTGCAGCTGGATTATGAAATATTAAAGAATTTTAAAGCGAGTACGGTAATCAATTACACCAACATTACCGGTACCAGGGATAATTTTGTACCCGCTTCGCTTAATGGTGGTTTTGCTAATTTTTATTCGTACAATGACCGTTCTACAAAATTGTATAACAGGAGTAGCTTAAGTTATGTTTATACCATAAATGATAAAGCCAATGAGCCTGCACATAACTTTAGTGTTTTTGCTTTTACAGAAATCAATAGCTCAAATTTTAAAGCAGATGCAATTCTAAACGACCGTACTATAAATAGCTTTATCCGTGGCCCAATTACCCATAACCCGGCTTATAATCAAACTTTAGGTGGAACTTTAGATAATTTCAGCGATTTCAGATCGGTGGGATTTGCAGGCCAGTTTTCTTATAACTACAAACAAAAATATGTAATTGATTTTAACTACCGTGTTGATGGAACTTCTACCAATGGCCCATTGGCAGGCTATGTTAAAAATCCATCCGTTTCGGTAAAGTGGAATTTTGACAAAGAAAACTTTCTAGCCGGAAACCATTGGTTGGACTATGGCGATATCCGTTTCAGTTACGGTAGTAATATCCAACCAAATGGAAGTATTTATGATGTATACGGACGGTATTTTGGAGGTGGTACCTATAGCAATAACCAATCGGTGGTGATAGATCTGAGTCGTTTACCCAACTTAAGTTTACAACCAACAAAAAACACAACTTTAAATGCAGGACTTGATTTTAGTATTTTCAAAAACAAACTAAACTTCAGTTTTGATACCTATTACAAACAGGTTGATAACATTTTCCGCGAAAAGGGAATTGCAAATATCAACTCTTTCTCAAATGTAACCACGGTAGAAACCAGTAATGTTAACTATGGTTGGGAATTTCAGCTAAACTCCAGGCCTTTAAATCCAAACAGTCCTTTTAAACTCAATGTCTATGCTAATTTAGCCATTAATAAGGAAGTTTTGGCTGCCTTACCCGATGGTGCAAGACAATTAATTGCTCTGGATCCGGATTTCGCACAGGACATATATTACAGACTGGGTATAAATTCACTTTCTAATTTTCTATATAATACAAAAGGTGTTTACAATAGCACTGATGATGTACCTTTTGATCCGATGACAGGTAAGCGTTATAGAACAGGTGGTACGGGGATCAGGAACTACTTTAGAGCCGGCGACCCTATTTATACCGATTTAAACGGCGATTATATTTTAGATGCAAATGACAGAGTGGTGGCCGGTAACTCACAACCGCAAATTACCGGCGGTATAGGTGCATTATTAAACTATAAAAACTGGAGTGTTGAAGTAAATGGATCATTCACCCTGGTAAGGGATATTTTAAATAATGCTTTAGCAGCACAGTTTAGAAACTTTAACAATCCTACAAGACTTGGAAATTTGGTGCCTTTATCGCAATACAGTTATTGGACAGGGGTAGGAAATAATGGAATTTACCCGAATCCACTCGATTATACCAGGGCATCAATTGTCGATCCATTCCGTTATGGACAAACACTCTTCCAGGAAGACGGAACTTATTTTAAGCTGAACTCCATTAAACTTTATTACACTTTGAACAAAAGTTTTTCAAGCAAGTTCGGAATCAACCGCGCTAACGTATACATTACGGCGCAAAACCTTGGCTTTTTAACTAATTATTCTGGCCCTAATCCGGAAGCAGTAACGGCACTTGGACGCGATAGTTCTGGAGGTTATCCGTTGAGCAAACAATATGTACTGGGCTTAAACCTCGAATTTTAACCGGAAACCCATATGAAAAAAATTACCTATATCATATTTATAGCCATCATGAGCGTTGGCGCGCTGAGCTGTAAAAAGTTTTTAAATGTTACACCGATAGATAATCTTTCCGGCAATAATTATTGGCAAAATGAAGCCGATGTAGAAAAATTTGTAAACGGTATTTATATTAAACTAAGAGGAAGAATACTGAATAATGGGAGCACCTTTTATACTTTTGCCGATCTTAGGTGCGCACCGGTAATCAATTCAGCCAATATTGCTGGTTTTACAAACCTGATCAATAATGATCTAAAAGGTGCTATTGCATCGACAAACGGCGACTATTATTTCTATAATTTCAAGGCAGCCACTGAATGGAAATCTTATTACGATGTCATTGGTAGTGCTAATATCATGGTAAAAGAGGTAAGTGAAATGCCTGGTTCTGTCATCTCGGAAGAAACCAGAAAAAGATATATTGCCGAAGGTGTTTTCTTAAGAAACCTGTGCTATTTCCTATTGGTGAGGATGTATGGTGATGTTCCATATTATACAAATGCCTATAATGATCAACCTTTGGGCAGAACCAACCAGGTTAATGTAATGAAAAACTGTATTGCTGACATGGCTGCAGTAAAAGATGATTTACCATTAACCTATATTGATGCCAGCCAAGTTGGTACAAGGGCTATGCGCGGCGCGGCATTAGCCTTAATGATGCATATGAACATGTGGGCCGCCGGATTTGATAATGGAATTAAAACCTCTTACTATGAGCAGGTTGTTAAATATGGACAGGAGCTAAGCAGCTATGCCGATTATAGCCTTTTAGATTATACTATCGATAACAATAAAAAGATTTTCAAGGGCAATACCAAGGAAAGCCTTTTCGAAATTGTTTCGAATGCAAATTATGGGGAAGTGCTTTCTCAATATGACAATCCATCGATCTTCTTCTCTAAATATCCATTCCGCGGTACAGTAACAACTACAACCTCACAAATGTACTATTCAGTAAAGTTTATGCAGAAAGTGTTTCCTGCAGGAAATAGTGATGTACGCAGAAGCTTATGGTTCGAAAATGCCGATTTGGGAAATAATACTTTTCAGTTGAAGAAGTTTGCCAATACCTATCCGAGTGGTACAAACAACAGTATTTCTCATGATGATAGCCGAATTATCTTCCGTTTGCCTGATGCCTTGTTATTAACTGCAGAAGCCGCGGCAAATCTAGAAGATTATGCTACCGCGCAAACCTTTGTAAATAAAGTAAGGGCAAGAGCCCAGGCCACTCCCTTTAGTTCTACAGGCGATCAGTTAAGGGACGATATCTATTATGAACGTGTGAGAGAATTGTTTTGTGAGGGCCAGTATTTTTACGATCTGGTACGCACCAAACGGATTTTAGATTCTGAATATTCGGATCATCCAATTGGTGTTGCCGATTTTAATGCAGGCGCCTGGACATGGCCAATCAGTGAATCGGCCCTGGCAAACAATCCTAATATGACTTTGAATAATTTCTGGAGATAAAAATTAAAGAGATGAAAAATAAAAACATTAAGCTAGTATTCGCAGCTATTGCATTGCTTTTGGCAACTGCCTGCAATAAAGAGTATTATATAGACTCAGGGGTGCTGACGCCAACCTATAACGGAACCATACTCCAATACCTAAAATCGAAACCAGCCATGTTCGATACCACAGTAAGGGTAATTGCTCTTGCTGGGATGAATGATGTGCTGGACAAGGAGAACTTAACATTTTTTGCGCCAACGAGTTCTTCTATTTATAAATCTGTAAGGGCTTTGAATGCATATCTGATACAGAATGGAAGAGACACTGTAAGGGAACTCTCGCAGATTAAACGCGAGGTATGGCGAAAAACACTTTCCCAATACATTTTTAAAGGTACTAACCGTTTGAAAGATTACCCGCAATTAGACACCTTAGCTTATACTGCATTTCCCGGACAGTCTTTTTCCTCCTATGAGAATGGAAGGATTATGAATATAGGTGTGATATTTAATGATGCCGTAAGCGGATCTACCAGTATTAAATACGCGGGTTACAGGCAATTGTTCCTATCCTATATAAAGGACTTCACTAAACCCCAGCAAAGTTTGGTCAATATACCGGTTGCCACCTCAGATATTGCGCCATCCAACGGAATCATACATGTATTAAGGCAGGCCACACTGTCAGGGAGTACCTTGGTTAACAAGCATAATTTCGGGTTTGTGAACAACATTTTCATAAATGATGTGCTGGCCAGTGGAATAACGCCAATACAGTAATAATTTTTTCAATGATTAGCGATTTAGAAGATGATATCTCTTTATAATAAAAATACAACCAGGTTTTTTCAAGTCGGATTTTTTCTTCTGACCATACTTTTGTCTTCCTGCAAGAAGAATGAAGTAGAATTGAAAGATCCCTATGCCAATGGTAAAGAACCACTAGGCATTCAATTTAAGTCAAAGGCCCTTAGCCCTGCCATAGCTTCCGCTGGCGATGAAGTGGATGTTAACATCAAAGGTTTGTTAAAATACACAGGTAAATTTAAATTGTATGTTAATGAAATTGAAGCCGAAGTATTAAATTTTACCGATAGTACCCTAAAGTTTAAGGTGCCGGTAAATGCTAGTAGTGGTGGTGTCTGGATTACGGTTAATGATCCTACCCTTGATAATCAGACCTTTTTTGGGCCAACCATTCAAATTACCGGTAAAGTAAGCTTCGATGCCGGGTTTCAGGTTGTGAATGGTTCTAATTTTCCAATTTACGATATTTTACGTTTGCCGGCTGGTGGTTACTTTTTAACGGGGGCGTTTACGGACTATGAAAACAGGGCTACCAAGGATCTTCCGGTAGGTAATGTTGCACAGATAAATGCCGTAGGTGCAGTAGAAACAGCCTTAAAATTTGGTATCGGAGCAAACTATCTGGTTAATTCGGTAACCAGGATTTCTAGTGGTAGCGAGAATGGTAAATTCTTAATTGCAGGTAATTTTTCATCCTTTAATACCAAGCGAACAAACAGGGCCAACATAAACAGCATTACCCGCTTGAACGTAGACGGGACTTTAGACTCGACTATTATTGACGTGGTAAATGCCACACCTAATGATCCTTCAAAAAACCGAGATACTGTACCAACTTTTAACGGTGGGGTACAAGGCACAATAAAGAAGATTTTTATTTACAACGACCAAATTTATGCCGTAGGTAATTTTGATTACTATTTAAGGGCTTTTTACGAAAGGTCCACATACGATTCGAAAGTTTTCGACCGTGTACTGATGAGGCAAATGGTGCGCATGAATATGGATGGTTCATTGGACCAGACATTTCACTACAACGCCGGGACAAAACAAAGTCCTAATGCGGCAAACGGGAGCATTAACGATGCAATACAGTTGCCCGACGGTAAATTGGTGCTCGTAGGTACTTTTACCACCTTTAATGGGGTAAGCAGAAATCGTGTGGTGAGAATAAATTTAGATGGATCTGTAGATAATTCTTTCAATATCGGAACAGGTGCGGATGATGAAATTACCTCCATTACCTACAATGCAACTACAAACAAATTATTGGTAGGTGGAACTTTCAAGAGTTTTAACGGGCAGCCCCGTACCGGAGTGGCCATGTTAGATGCAGACGGTGCCCTAACGACAAGCTTTACTTTTCCAAGCCTAAGTGGCGGCATTGTCAGTTTCGCCGGCCAATTAAACAACGGAAAAATAGTAGTTGCGGGAAGCTTTAACCTTTATAGAAATATTCTGCGTCAGGGATTTATGATTTTAAATGCCGATGGGACCTTAGCCAGTGGCTATAATAATACCGGGGTATTTCAAGGTACAATAGAAAAGATGATCGAAACTACTTCTACGGCAGGAAATCCGGCAGTCGTTTTAGTTGGGAATATTTTCAGGTTCGATAATATTCCGGTTAAAAATATATTGAGGGTAGAACTGCTTAACTAATTAAAATATTCAAATCTCACAAATATGGGACAATTAAAAATATGGCTTTCAAATCTGGGCACTTGGTGTGTATCGGTTTGTTTTTTTGCCTTTGTACTACTGGGTAGTGCTTGTAACAAAAATTTTGATAATGTAATTCCAGTCAACACCAGAAATGACACTGTAGGGGTAAGTTCGGGTAAGCCAAAAGTGCTTTATATTATTTTAGATGGGGTGAAGGGTTCAGCCGTGGCCGCAATTAAGCCCCCAAAAATTACAGAAATTAATAAAAATGCAATTTATTCTTTTGTAGGTTTAACCGATAGTACTCAATTGCCGGTAAGCAATGCGGGAGCCTGGGCAAGTTTAACGACAGGTGTGGACCCAAAATTTCACAAAGTGTCTGGCGATAGCTTTGTTGGAAATGATTTAACAACTTATCCAACGTTATTTACCAGAATCAAACAAGAGAAACCAAAATTTGCTACGGTTTCTTACGCCGCAAGTGGTTCTTTTACGCAAAATTTGGCGGGTGATGCAACCGAAAAACAAACTTTAGCATCAGATGCTGAAGTAAAAACATCAACCGTAGCCAAGCTAAAAGATGGTAATGCCGATTTAATTGTGGCGCAGTTTCATGGGGCAGAAACTGTTGGCTTGGCAAGCGGGTATACCGAAACGAATACCGCTTATAGTGCGGCTATCGTAACCTTGGATACTTACATAGGTGAAATGGTAGCCGCTCTAAAAGCACGTGCGACTTTTCGTGATGAAAACTGGTTGGTAGTGATTGCTTCAAATAAAGGAGGCGCAACAAATAATCCACGTACAGATTTTAGCCTTTTTGGAGATGATACGCGCAATACTTATGTCGCATTATACAATCCTAAATTTGCAGCGAAACTGTTAGGTAAGCCTAATACTACCGATGTACCCTATGCAGGTAGTGCGCCAAGGTTCCAGTCAACAGATGCAACAAAGGTTACTGCATCATTAACCTCCACAACTGTTGGTAATTTTGGTACAACAGGCGATTATGTAGTGATGTTTAAAATCCGTAATGATGCTGGGTCAGACGCTTTTTGGCCACCGTTCTTAGGTAAAAGATCTACCTTTTCAGGTGTGGGTAGTGGAGGTTATTTATTCTCTTTTTCAGGTAAACTCTTCCAGTTTGATTTTGCAGATTCATCACGGCCTGATGTGAATACAATCAGAGATGGTCAATGGCACACGATAGCTATCAGATTATCCATGGAAGGTGGAAAAAGATTCCTGAGGGTTTATTCAGATGGTGTAAGAAGTACCAATGCTATATACCCACTTGATGTAACCACAAAACTTACCGATAACACTTCTGCTTTCAGAATTGGTGCTGAGGCAACCGTGGGTAAGGCCACCAATTTTTTATTAAGAGATTTGGCCATATTTAAAGTGGCCATGACCGATGCGGAGGTAATTAACTATATGAAAAGGGAAGTTACCGTCAATCATCCATATTTTGCAAACTTAGAAGGCTGGTGGCCGTGTAAAGAAGGTACCGGATTTTTATTAAAAGACCGTTCGGGCAAAAACAACGATTTTGTTTTAACCAGTAATGCTACCTGGGCAACATTTAACGATTTGTCGCCAAACATCAATCCCGAAATAGTAGGAGCAGCTTACCGTACGGTACCAAACAATGTAGATTTACCTTTTCAAATCTATAACTGGTTAGGTATTCTGCCACGAACCGAGTGGAACCTATCGGGCAAAGCCTGGCCACCCACTTTTACTGATGTGGTAACGAACTAATTTTATTGTATTAGATGAAATTTCAAATGAAAAGCATATTAAAGCTAACGATATTGATAAGCATAGTAGCTTTATCAGCGTGTAAAAAATACGGATACGAAGTAGAAGATGGCTATGATGATAACTCTGGAAATGTTAAGAGCATAACAGTGGATACCAACAGGTTATTTGTTGATCGTTCTGCCTTTGCTAAAGCCAGGGTTTTTCCTGGATTGGTGGGAGATGGCGAACCACGGGTCACCGATGCAAAATTTGCCCTGAATTTAAACTTTAGTGCCCAAACTGCCGATATTTTACGGATTTCTGTTGCACCACAACCTCAGTTTGGTACGGGATACTATGCGCCGCCAGGAGAGCTAATCAAAATTGTAGTTCCCCAGGGCGCAGAGGGATTGAGCGTGCAGGTTGGCGGGCATACCGATAATTTGACTGGAGTGAGTCCTTTGCTTCGAGATCCGATTATTGTGGTTAAAAAACAATTGTTTGCCGGTGTAAATTACGTACGTAATCTTTATGGTGGCTATATCTATATTAATGCTACCTTTTCTTATCCCAATCCGATAGAATTTAGCATCACAGGAGCATGCGTGGCCCCTGATTTCGAATTGGGCAAGTCAAACGATGCGGCTTGGATTGCACAGGTTAAAGCATCACAGGTACCCTGGTTAGAACTTCGCTGCAGAAGTGTAGTGTATTTGGTGCCGCGAGATCTGATTGTGGAGAAGTTTACTTCATCGCGCGACCCGCTAACCAACCCAACAGCATTGATGACCAAATGGAACGAAATTTTTGATGAACATTATAACGCTTGGATGGGTTTATCGCCCAATGCGGCAGATGTGCGCGACAGAAGCCCACAGGGCCCCTGGAGAGGCACAGTAGATATTCAGATCAGCGGTTTCCCTACGGCTGCGGGGCATTCTGGTTTTCCTTTTATGGGTTTACTAAACTATAATGGTAGCGAGTGGTTTCAAACCTGGGTAAGTTTAAATCAACTTACCACCAATCAGCCTCATCCAAACTGGGGTACTTACCACGAATTTGGACACAACTGCCAGCAAAACACAACATGGAACTGGTCTGCTTTGGGAGAATCGACCAATAACCTCTTCTCTTATAAGGTAGCCAAAGCTTATGGTCAGGATTTCAAAATTCTACACGCACCTAACGAGTGGAACGACATTGCCTTAGCTTATGCTGCCACGCCACCCAGCGCTACCAAAAACTTTGATGTAGACCTCAATGGCGGTAGAGAAAATGGATCATTTGCCCGAACAGTTCCTTTTGTACAACTACTAGAAAAATTTGACTACGGCCTGTTAACCTATATCTATACCAAAGCAAGACATGCACCTCGATTGGCCAATAACGATCAGGACAAAAAGGATAATTTTTATGAGTGGGCCTGCGAATATACCAAAACCGATTTAATCCAGTTCTTCAGTGCCTGGGGTATAACAGTAAGCAACGTTTCGCAAGCAAAAATTAAGGCGGCAAACTACCCAGCGCTTGCAAAAGCGATATGGACCTATAATATTATGACAGGAACAGGAGGAGATGGACCTGTGCCAGTTATTGCGACACCTATTCCAACGACTGTTATTTCAGCAAGTTCTCCGGCTCAGGAAGGATCTTTGGCCAATTTGGTTGATAATAATACCGCAACTATTTATCATTCAAAGTATTCATCACCTACCCCTGCAGAAAGTTTTCCTTTTACCATTATCGAGAGTACTGGCGCTGCTGCTGCACCTGTTAAAGGGATTAGTTTTGTGCAAAGGATTGGTACATCTAATGGCTATGTAAGAAATGTTGAAATTTATACCAGTCCAGATAATGTGACCTATACACTTGCGGGCTCTACAACGGTACCACAAAACGAAACGCGGTATAATTATGCATTTCCTGGAGGAACAATCACCACCAGGTATGTAAAAGTAATTGTAAGAACAGGAGCAAGTACTTCATTTATGTCCTTATCAGAACTTACACTATTTAAATAAGCCCTAAAAATATATTAACATGATTTATTTTTTAAATAAAAAACAGATTTTCTTGGCACTGTCCTTAGCTGTCATGTCGATTGCTGGCTGTAAGAAATATCCTAACCCACCATCTTTTAACGAAGAACTTGATAATTCTGTTACACCTTCAAGAAAAGTAATTGTAATTAGTATTGATGGTGTTACGGGCTCAGAATTAAAAACCATTGCGCCACCAACCATTATGGCATTGTTGCCTACCAGTAAATATTCTTTTGCTACCTTTAAATCGGCGGTGGCAACTGATGCCGCTACTTGGACATCGATGCTTACAGGTGTACCTTATACCAAACACCTTGTGTCTACAGATGATTTTCAGCCTACAACTGATCCAAATTCAGGAGAGCACGATGCAGTACCCATCAGAAGAAATGTTTTAGATTACATTATGAGCGGTATCGGTACTAAAACAGCTTTTGTAAGCCCTTGGGCCAACTTACGCAATTATGTGAAGGTTGCGGATTACAGGCCCATCGTAAATACCGATCAGGCCGCTAAGGATTCAACCATTGCGCTGTTGGGCAAGTACGAAGGAATCGGCGCCACAGTGGTTAACTTTAGAGAAGTTGAAGCTGCAGGCGCAAATGGTGGTTATTTAGCCACTAATGATGTTTATAAAAACGCCATATTGAAGGCAGATGGTTATATAGATGAAATTATCAAAGCCATTAAAGCACGCAAAACATACGCGAATGAAGAATGGCTGTTCATAATTACTTCCAATCATGGCGGAAGCAGTGAAAATCCGACCAATGGTTTTCTGGTTGTAAATAACCCGGCATTAAAATCATTTGAGTTAAAAAAAATTGGCTACAACTCTGTCCTGTTTACGGGCACAAGCGTATTTGCACAAGTTGCCCAAGATAATGGTTTATATAATGCGGGGAACGATAAAGATTTTACTGTACAAGCCCAGGTTAAGATAATTAAAGGGGGCACAGGATATGTTGGTTTTCTCTCAAAAGGCACAGGCTATAAAGATGCCACAAAAAATCCAAGTGGAGGCACAGGCTGGACATTTGGTACCTGGGCGAGCCAATGGAGGCCTTATTACAGTGGTACATGGTTTCAAGGTGATCAGGGGCGGTTGACTGATGTAGCCTGGCATACCCTTACCATGACGGTTAAAAGGGTTAATGCTACAACCAGGACGGCAATATGTTATTATGATGGAGTTAAAGCTGCAACAGAAGCCAATTGGAATGCCCAGACACTTACATCCACTGATCCATTAAGAGTGGGATTTAAATATTGCGGATCAGGTGATCCGATGGATTATTATGTCGCGAATCTAGCCTATTTCCAGACTGCTTTGGACGCTCCAACAATTCAGGCGAATCTAAATCTTAAAGATATTACCAAACATCCTAATTATAATAGCTTAATTGGTTTTTGGAAAATGGACGAGGGGGCAGAAGGTACACTGCAAAATACCGCCCAGGTTGGATATAACATGAATTTATCGGGTAACTATGTCTGGAATGCATTGGGTGCAGATGCACCATCGCAATCAACCTTCGAGGGTACAACCGGTTATTCTTTGGCACCAGCGGTTGCCGATATTGGTGCATTAATGATGTATTGGACAAAAACCAAAATCGATCCGGTATTTGATATCACCGGAAAACCATTTATAAAAGATTTCGAAAAAGAGTTTTTAAAATAATAAAAACTCACTACGCAAAACATCTGCCTGCGATTTAGAAGGCGGGTGTTTTTGCTGCATCCCAATGAAGATTATGGGCTATTTGTATTGGTAGTTAAAGCATGACGTATTTCTTCTGCCACAGTAGCAGTTAAGCCAGAAAAATGCAAATATTTAATAAGAACAGGTCGATGAGTGATGATGGTAAATAAAATAACTTACAAGGAGTATTTGGAGGCGCTTGAAAGGGTTAAGGCCTTTCATAAGCAGCTAAATAATGAAGTGTTAAATGCAAGGAAGGATTTAATAACGCTCAAAAACTCGCCAGTAGAGGAAACCATTTTTAGCCTTATTGAAGGGAAAGCAAATAACAGGATAATTTTTGCACTCAGGTCTTTTTTGGAATCTGAAGTTTGTTATCAAAAGATACCGTTCGCCTCGGCCGCTGATGTTCCGGTTGTTTTTTTTATCGAAAAGTATACCTTAAGCCAATTGCGGGGAATTAGGGGCTTAGGACGCAATAGCCTTATTCTGATCAATGAGATATTGGTGCATGCCGGACATAATACAATGAGGTAGTCGGACCGAACAGACAGCTGAAAGGCGGTGGGAAATAAAAATTCAATAGTATAATTTATAATGAAAGTTTTACCTTTTACCATTTTATATCCAAACGAGAAGAGTATTATCGCAGAACGTATTTTGGATACTCATTTTTACCCACACCTGCACCGGCACGATGAACTTCAGATGACCTGGATTGTAAGGGGGAAGGGGATCGTAATTTCGGGAAACAACCTGCATGATTTCTGTCCGGGCGATATTTTTATGTTCGGATCCAACATTCCCCATTTATTAAGGGGCAACACAGACGAGGCTGGCACGGCCAGCAATGAAATTGAAGCTTATACCATTTATTTCAATTTGAAAGCAGGCATTGGAGCGATACTGAATCTCCCGGAAATGAGATCGGCCAATAGAATTTTTGAAGATTATAAAAGTGGGTTCAAGCTTAATGGCAAGCCAGCTGCGAAAATCGCCAAAATAATGGCGCACATTTACCAGGCGGAGCATGATCAGGTACTTTTAGGCTTTATCGCATTAGTCAAAGAACTTCAAAAAATTGGAAAAGTACAGCCACTTTGCCCGTTTGATTATGCGCCACAGATGACTGAAAATGAAGGGCAGCGGTTGGGTAATGTGATTAATTTTATCATGGAGCATTACCATAGGCCAATTAGTTTGGAAGAGGCTTCCAGTCAGGTATTTATGACGCCGGGGGCTTTCTGTCGTTATTTTAAAAAGCATACCGGCCGCAACTTAGTTTCTTTCGTTAACGAGGTGCGCATTAACGAAGCATGTAAGCACCTCACTGTCGGCAATGGCACAGACTCTATCGGAGAGTTGTCCTCAAGAATAGGTTTTAACAGCCTTAATAACTTTAACCGGGTATTTAAAAATTTAGTTGGCCTTTCACCACGAAATTACCTCGAACGTTACCGGACTTTAAGCCGTGCATCTTAAGAAATCTATTCTCCGATTACCAATGAATATCCTTCAATTTTTATACTAAAGGTAGCGTTCGTGAAATAAACAAATTCATGAACGGTCTTACTTATTAACTTTTTCACAGCTAGTTGAATCCTTTTTTGAACAGCTCATCTTTCTGCCTGCTTTGCGCAGATATATTAACCTCAATTCATCAATGCCTGAGCTTAAATTACAATCTGATCGAAGATTTTTGTATTCTGTGCTTAATTCATATCTTGCTTTCCAAATTAAAACGATCTCATATGGTGGTACTGGAGCTTTTTTACTTGATATTATTCAGACCGGACAGGTTATTGTGCCTGAGAAACTGATTGATTTTGATTCGCAATCTTCAGACCGCTCTGCAATACTGCTACAAGACTACCACAAAACTGATGCGCTTCACTTACCTGGCTCGGCACCAGACTTTCATACTAATGCCGCATCATGGGCAGCCAGGTATATATTCAGCACCATCCAACTAGTGTTGCTTCGTGATAGCGGTGAAGATCAAATAAATCGTTTAACTGGTCCTTTACGAAGGCAAAAAGTCTGCAGAGGAATTTACTCAGCTGATGTATTACTTTGTGATGATTATCATCAAATACCTAAAATTGGGTATTGCAAATCCAGCTGTTTATTTTTAGTTTACAGTTGAAAATTGATGTATACTCTCAGAAAGGAAAGTTTGTGAAATATGCAAGGGTTTATATTGAATTAGCTTTTTAATTTTTTTGATAAAACCTTTATGAAAAACTTTCCTTTATTTTTTCTTGTCCTTGCCATTGAGCTCTTTTGTTCAAGCTGCTCTAACTCTTACAGTTTGATTGCTACCAAAGAGCATGGTAATTTTATTGTTCCACCTCACACAGATTTTCATCTCACTGCTGAAAATAAACTTGGACATCGTTATTATTATGTCTTATTTCCAGGAATAAACAGTAATTATGAATACGCGGTTTCCAATTTAAGTGCTGCAGAACATTGGTCTGGAAATATTGATTATTTTGATAAAGTTCAAAGTCATAAGCTCTTTAAGAAAAAAAATGTTAAAAAATTCTCAGATTCTTTAAACCCAGCAATAAAAAAGGTTTCGAAGGAAAATAATTATTATCAAAGCGGAATATTGGATAAAGATAATTCTCTTTATTTTATTCAATTTGACTTTGAAAATATCCTTATTAAAGCTAAGGTAAAATCCGGAAAGGATAGTGCATCGCTTGCTAGAATAACCGCGGTGAAAGCCAGCATTGTTAATAATTCAGACAACATTAAGCCACTTCCTTTGGCACGTGAAAATCCGTCTTGGCCCAACAAACCAAGTAAGGGTGCGCTTAAAACTACAGATAGGAAGACCAATATATCTAATATAGATCAAACTGTTTCGCCTAATTCGGCATCGATCGAAAGTAATTACGATGGTATAGCAAAGGATCTACTGATAGAAATTGCAAATCAGGAAGGTGAACAAGCGGGTAGATTTCATTGGGCCAATAGCATTTCCCAAAATATCCTTGAAAAAGTTTTTGAAATGATCCCTGTGGAGGAAAATAGCTCCTTAGCTAGATTCGGTTTTGTTAAAGGGCCTACCTATTCGTTGTTGCTACTCAATCCAAAAATCAGTTTAGAAATTGATCTCGATAGTAAAATGGATAATCCTCATGATACTGGAAGTAAGTTGATGAATTGGTCTTCATCCATTTCCACTTCTTTTTACAGGGATAGAACAGGAAATATCAAACAACAGCCATCTCTCGGCTTAAGACGTTCTTATAATCCAAATACATTAATTACAAAGCTTCAACATACAACAGATGTAGGTGGAACCGTAGATGTAAATTACTATAACGTTGCAAATAATGCAGATCTTGAACTTTCAAAAATTATAAATCGTACTAAATATATAGCATTGTATCAGCCGCCACAAAAATCTAATAATTTGGCAAGGGGGGCTGAAGGCGAGCCAAAAAACTGTATGGTTTCCGCAGATTATGATTTGAATTCGCAGCTCATATTTAGTGCTAATACAGAAAGCCTATTGGCTAATCCAAATCAATGCGTAGAAAGCATCCCGATTTTTGAGCATGTTGGCGTATTTGGTCCTAGAAACTTGATTTTGGCTAATATTAATATTACCCTGAATAATAATTCTATGCTGATTCCCTTTGGAAGAACTATTGGTGAGTTAATCCAAACGGGTAAGATTATTGGAAATTTCAAAATTCGCCGCGCTTATAAAGGTAATCTTGTAAAAATGAAGTTTAACAACACATTTTTTCAAAATACATCGCTTTTGCCAATGGATCAATTGACCAATAAATAAAATTATATGCAACTCTCAAGATTTCAAAACACTAAAATTTACACGTCTGGTGTAAACTTTTTTATTTATTGGAAAAATAATTCCAATGCGCCTACACTTCAATTTAATGACAACTTTATTCAAAATGCCGCTAACAATTGGGTCTTGCTTTTTCATGAAAATCTGATAGACCACAGTAAACTTGATGAAATCATTTTCTTGAATGTGCTTAGCACATTAGATGATCAAAATGCAGTAATCCTCTGGGTAGACGACTTTGCTTACAAAAATGATTTAATAGATAGATGTAGAAAGATTTTTCTAAATAAAAATGTCATATCAGATTCTACTTTAGAATTTGAGCAGAACCAATTATTAAATACGCACAAATTTTCATTTTTTGGTTTTGGTGGAGCTATAATTTCTATTCTCAACGATAAAAAAATCTTGATTAAAAGAAATGATGCTAAAGTCTTTACTTTTAAAGTCAACAAATCTAATTGTTTTTTAGCAAGTATAACCATAGGTCTCACCGAAAATACCAGTTGTATTAACTTCAGTTCGCATTTTGACCAGATAACTAGGAGCTTATCCATCTCCCTCCCTTATCTGTCCAAAAAATTGCTCGATGATCAAAAAGAACCGGTAGTTACTGCTAATTTTTTTGATGCTGCTAACCTGGTTGGGTGTGTTTTGGAAGCGGATTATTTCCCTTTTCAAAAGACAAATCAATCTACCTTCAAAATTTCAGCACTTAAAAAAAACAAAAGCTTAAAAACGAATTTGATAGACATAAATGGTCAAAACTTAGAAACAACAGAAATCGAAAACCTTACATTCTCTTTTTCCAAGGTTGTAGTTGATGAGCAGAATCCATTATACAATCGTTATATTCTATCACCAACCGATGGCCAGATAAATACAAACCAAAATAATTCCCTTGTAGGTTATTCAGGCACCGAAATACTTGCTTTAGAGGATAAATCTAATACGTTATCCATTTTATTTGCTAAAACAAAAGACTTTTTTGTAGATGAAAATAAAATTGATATTGGTGTTTATAATCAGAAATCGGAAGTAGGCTCTTTCACTTTCGTCAATAACGCAAAATATAATTTAGATACAGAAAGATCACCTTTATTCGATAATGCCAAGAAGGTAACAACGCTAGGTGATACGAGTTTGGAAATCCAATATGCACCTTTGTATGTTTCAGATTTGCCTGCAAATACTAAGATCCCGATTTTACCAACATTAGCATTTGGAAGTAGCGAAGAATTAAATGAATTAGAAAAAATCTTTACGCAGATAAGAATTAATAGGCTACCTAAAACTACCAAATTAAAGCCTAAAATAGGAAATTCAAAATTTGTTACTCCCCAAGGATTTTTAAGGGATGGGAATAAAATTGATTTCATTAAACCCTACCAGAGAACAGCTAAAAGTGGTTTAGTAGACAATTTTCAATTTAGTATAGATGGTGTAGGTGCAAATTCTGATTTTTATCTATCCTTAGGTAAAGCAGAGGTGTTTTTCGTATTAACTCCAGCAATGCTCGAAGCTAGACCCGAAGTACTACAGGCCACTTTTATGCTAGAAAAATTTAAGGTAGAGCTGGCCAGTTTTAATGCCGTAAGTACTAACCCTACTAAGGAAAAAACATATCTCATATTTAAATTTGGTAAAAAAACTTTCAATCAACTGCTAGAAGACACGACTAAATGGAGTAATTATGGGCACTTCAAAACTGGCGCAGATCAAAATCTAATCAATGAAATTTTAAAGGTTTCTACCTTTCCTAATACTAACGATTATGCTTATTTTAACAATACCATTAAGAATGACCCAAATTGGAATGGGCTAATTATACTTAATATTCCTATAAGTGATCCCAACCAACTTCCTGATCTCTTAAACGGACTAACCAGTTCTCAAGAATTAGATTCAAGTGCGTCTATAGCGATGACTGGTGAAAAGCGCAAATTTAAAACAGGGTTAAAATTTCAATATGTTGCTTTTCAGACCAACCGTACATTTATTGATGATGGTGAAGTTAACATCAAGTCAACGAGCTTTTTTGGTTTGATTGATTACGACCTTTTGAATGATAAAAGTGGTGCAAAATCAGTAGACTATGATGAAGTATCTAAGCATTTTCCTGATAAGAAAAAGGATATTGCGGACTATAGTTTTTTGTTGACCAAACTATTGGTACGATTTGAAAACTCTGCAATTCATGATTTTAAATCATTTGCTTTTCTTCAAATACCAAAAACATTTGATGACGATATTACAATAGATCCTTTTAAACTGGTTCATCCTAACATCAGTATACCGAGTGCTGTTGAAAAAGATAATTTTATCAGGCTTGAAGGCTCAATAGAAGCCAACGGAAAAGGTACAGAAGATATCAGGTTTACTGCCCAATCTAATTTAAAAATTACATTTGATGATGGTAAGGATCACAAAAGTATCATAAAAAGTATAACGGTAACGAAAGTTTCTTTTACCAATGAAACAGCAAACCGATTTAGGTTTGATATTAATGCTACTGCTGATACCGATTTCCGTGCACTTAAGGATATCATTTCTATTGATGATCTAAAGTTTGAAAATATTGGATTTGGATTTGAAATGGGAAGCAAGTTGCCAAAATTGGATTTCGATGTTTCTAGACTTTTGGTTTTTCCTAAGATCAATTTTAATGGAAAAGGTTTTTTGAGCAGCTTTCCTATTAAGTTTAGTTATTTTGATACCTTTAAATTCAAAAAAACAGCTGTCGATTCCATTAAAATCGATTACGATTTCTTCACCTTTCCATCCGTTAAAGTTCCAAATATAGAGCCCAATTTAGAGAGCAATCTTTTCTCTTTCGTGTTTGATTTTGATTTGGGGACCCTTGGTAACCTGAGTGCATTAAAAGACCTAACCGGACAGCTATTAATGGGCTGGTCTGCTAAGGGAGGGTTTGCCTTAGGCTTTAAATTAAATGGACCTAGTACCGATGGGCTTCATTTAAATTTGTTCGGCGGACTTAAGCTCGATGTGAAGGAATTAGACTATGGAAAATTTAAACCCAAAAATTTTACAGAGTGCAATACTTATTTTTTAAGGCTCAATGATGCCAGAATAACCATTTTTGGGAAGCCATACCCATCAGAAAAAAATGTATTTAGTGGTATTATCATCACCAATTTTTCTACCGCTGATAAAAAGATTGCTTGGTTAATTACCTACGAAAAGAAAGATAGCGATCTGGTGTTAGCCTTAGGCCAGCGAATGGGGCCGCCAATAAATTCCTCCATTACAACAACAGTTGCAGCTATAGATGCAGTAAAAGATACATTTAAAATCAAACTGAAAGAACTTGATCCTTGTAATGATAGTCTTTTCTATGATAAAATAAACTTTAGGCCAGAAAGAAACTGGATTGTAGCTTCAGAATCAATTGTGCCTAAAGATTGGCCATTGGATCTTAAGTTTATTTTTAATGATCCATCAATATATGGTCTATATTTGGCGCTAAAGGGCGAATTCTTAAAGGGTTTCAGTATAGATATTCTTTACAAGAAATTAGCCGAAAACCTTGGAGTTTATACTACTGAAATTCAACTGCCAGACGAGCTCAGAAACCAAGAACTTGGTGGTGGATCATTAACATTGCCGAACATTGGCATAGAGATTTATACCAATGGCGACTGGAAAGTAGATATCGGTTTCCCAAGAAGTGGGAATGACTGGAGACGTTCTGGTTTCATTCAGTTAAGAACAGCCCCTCCATTTGTAGGGTTCTTCGGATTTTATATGATGATGTCTAAGATAGCATCAGTAACGCTCTTTAAAGGATACGTAGCGAATACATATTCGACAAACAATTTACAAATCATCCAAGCTGGATTTGCGCTTAGGGTTGGATTGGGATATTACCTCAATAAAGGTATCCTATATGCTGGTGCATCAATAACAGTGTATGGCATACTTGAAGGAGCATTTGCTTTTGAAAAGGGAAAAGGTCTTGAACAAGTATTTCCAGACCATTTTGCTGTATTGGGAAGAACAGGCGCAATTGCCGAGCTTATTGGGTATGTTGATTTTAGGATTGTAAAAGCTTCTGTACATATCTCTTTAAGTGCAGAGTTTGGTATGTTAATGGTATACATCGGAAATGATCGTGTACAAAATGATCAAGGGAACTTTTTATCAAAAGGAATCCAGCCCGTACTTGTTTACATTGAGGGAAATGTTACGGTAAAGGTTACCATCAAAGTTGGGTGTGTAAAAATCCGTTTGAAGTTCCATAAAACTTTACGCTTTGAATATACCATTGGAGGTGGATCATCTAATAGATCTGCACTTGCACTTCAAGGTCTGAATTTTATGGAGTTAAAGACCCTGGTGGCAAAACCAAAATTAACCATCCATATTAAAGGAATTAAGGCAGTGCCGATGATTTACATTCCGGCTTTTTCAAAAGTAAATGAAGAAGGAGTGGAGGTGCTAAAAATGATTCATTATTTCATGATCCCATTTTTTGGTAAAAACGTAGAAAAAGATGCTGATGGAGAAGTAACTAAAGTAATTCCGAGCAATTTTAATATCCTCAAAGACAAAATCATCTTGCCTTTTTTCAATGAATTAATTGCGCAATTAACGCTTGCCAAAGTTGATGAACCAGACCTGTATGATACATTGCGCAGGGTATTGGTTACAGGGGAGGCAATAAGAACAGTTGCAGGTGTTGAAGAGAAAATTGAAATTGATATCAAGCTAGATGCATATATACCAACCTTCATTCAAGGAATAAATTCACAAGATAAAAAAGTTGTCAATGATATCTTAAAAACACATTTTGGCTTTGATGCTGCTGAGCTTAAACCGGATTCAGTAAATGACAATTCAATTACTGTTAAATATGAAGACGAGCACCTATTGATTCCTGCACCAATTGGTAAAAACATTCAAATTGTGGACGAAAATAATCAGGTTATATTGCCTGCCACCAAGAATGGTTTTGATATTAGCGTAGAAGGTTTAGTGCAAGACGATGCTGGTAACACCAAAATTAGTGCTAAAATTGGTACGGTTAATTATAATGAGGACGTAATTGACTACATGGAGGATTTCTTCGATGATTATAAAACGCAATTTTTAGAAAGAAGGGAAAAATCACTAAAGCTAAAAACAGCTGTTCAAGATATTAGAGAGGAAATTATCATCCCAGAATTTTTCAAACTTGTAGCCTTACTAACCTTAGAAGCATTCCATAATGATACCAATCCAAAGCATGAAAAAGGCACTACAGAATACAATCCTATTGTTAGCTTAGATGCAAATGGTAATTTTTCTTATGATAATGGAAAACTATGGGAAACTAATAATGTACTTACAGAAATTGTTGGACAACTGAATTATTTCTATAACAGTGGATTAAGGTTGCCTACTGTTTTGAATGATCCAACTACAAAATCAATTTATAGTATTTTAAAGCAGGAGGAGATTGTTAAGCCATTAACAACAGTAGACTTAAAAGGCATCAAAGTGTCCGTTAACAATGTTGATCTTACAAAAAACGTTTATGCTGACGACAGGGCAAAAACAGCTATGTTGCAACTGATCAAGGGATTTGGACCTGGATTTTCATTTGATGAACTTAAAAAAGAATTTAAACCGATCAAATTTACAAGACCGTTTAAATTGATGCCAGTTAGTCTAGCCATTCAAAATGGAAAGCTAGCTGTGAAAGATAGATGTAGATTTTTTGAATTCCCTAAAAAACTTGCCCAACAATCATCAGCAAAAGCGAGGTATGCTTTTGAAATTAACTATGCTAATTATAAAGTTCAGGTTGAAGGGAAAGATGTAGTAGAATATACCACTAAAGACAATTCTTTAAAAGGCTTTTCGAAATGCCTAAATATCTCCATTAAGGTTAAAAAACATAGTAAAAGGATTTTGGAGGTTGTTAATGTATTTGCAGATGACTTGAACCTGATGAATGCATTACATAACGACAATTTTGATATCGATAAAATCGATTTTTACTATCAACATGAACCGGCAGGCAATGGGGCAGAAGAAATGATTTCCCTTGATGAATTAACTACTGATTATGCTACCATCCTAAAAACAAATCTTTCTCCTCGCACTGCACCGCCATTGTTTAATGAATTGAGTGCTGCTTTTTTGAAAAAGGGAGGTGATGACCGTAAATATTGGGATGATTCGAACCAAGCAGATAAGTCTAATTTCATTCGTTTGGTTTGGGAATCTCTTACCACAAACAATGGAGGATATTTTCTAATTCTAGACAAGGATGCACCAAAATTTGATGATGATTCAAGCGGAAAAGAATTAGAAACTGGAACTGTTATCTTATCGCTGGCTGGCAAAAAAGCACCAAACACCGCCATACCTGCGTATTTTAATGCATTTAAATTAGATCTTTTGGCGGATCCAAATAATGCCACAATTATGGCTGGATTAACAGCAAATACCCATTATTTTTATCTTGATGAAGTGATCATGAGTAATGAGGTATTTACAAACAAAAAGGTTTTAGAATACTATCCAACTATTCCAGCACATAACCTCGGCTTAGAAGTAATTCGAGATGTTGATCCTAAGAAACAGTTAAACTATCATAATTATCTGCCGCTAGAATTTAACCTAAGTAAAAAAGGAGGGGCTGAAATTTTATCGGCTGATAAGATTTTACCGATAATGCCAACCAATAAAAATGATCAGGATGATAATCAGTTAACCTATAGCCACATTTCCCCTCTGGTTATTCAAGATAAAATTGATGTAGAAGGAAAGAATTTAAAGCGATATGATGAAATTGGCAATACCTTCAGTATTAATATCAACTTAAGGGATGTATTCGGTTATCGTACCAATTCTAAAGGAAATTATATCGCTAATGCAGATTATACGCATTATTACTTCGATAAATTGGTGCAAATTGAAGCTTGGCCACTCATTAGGTTTAGTTATTGGTTTAAAGGTTATGTTACTGGTAAATTGCAATTTGAACTTTCGTGTAACTGTGACATCAGAGAAATTTTAGATATGGCGGGTATTGATAAAATCAAGGACGTATCCAACCCGGCTGATGTAAAACTGGTTTATAAGTATAAAAAGAACGATGTAATAGCAAAAGATGATGTAAAAAAATTAGGATTGGTAATTCCAGGTGTGCTGAATAATCTTTATACTATTTATGCCCAGCTAACAGATAAAAAAGTCATTGCCGAAATTAATGGGCTAAATGCAGCTGCTGAAAAAATAAAATGGATAAGTAAAATTCAACAACTCATTGAAGAACTTACTTTCATCCTAATTGAACAAAAATTCCCAGACACAAAAATCACAAGTAATGTATTTACAGTAGAACACGCTACTTCATTTAAACTTAAAAAAGAATTGGGTGTTCAGATTATTTTGAAACGTACAAATTTTGCACTGCACACCGGGCCAAATGATATGTTTAAGCCAGTAGTTACTGATTCTGTTGCTTTAGCAGATTTAACACAACCCTATATTTGGGATTATGATGCTACTCATCAAATTACCAGTTATGTTAAACTTTTAAATCCTAAAGCAAAAAACAACTCAAAAATAAAAGATTTAAATGATGCCATCAAATCCACTACAGCAAGTGCTTTCTGCTTAGGTATTTCTACGGAAATAAAAGAAGATGCGCTTACCAAACAAAAACTGAGTGAAAAAATACTTTACCTGATAAATGGTGCAAATTTAGCCGCAATTAAGGCAAGGGTTAATAGCAAAACTTTCGATGAAGCAAGTTATTTTGGTATCAAACCGTTTTCTAACAAACTTTGGTCTGGAGACTATACCCCATCATTTGACTCAAATTATACCACATTCGCGAATGTTGATTTAGATAAATCACTCAAGGTGGTGCTAGACAAAATAGACCAACTTCTAAAAGCAGATTACCTGCCTGATTCGATTTTGCCTAATGGCACAATAAATCCTGTGGATAATAAAATCATTTATAATAATTTACTTATAGGGAAAAAAACAATCGTTGAGGAAAAACTTAAAACACACATCGATTGGGTAATGAAAAATGAGCCAATAACTGCGGGAATGACCAAAGAGTTTAGAGATTTGTTGTTAAGTAACCTTTCAAGCTTTTATGCCTATGATGGTATGATTAAAACATCATGTTCGGGCTTAGATGTATTAAAAGAGATTGATTCGAGTGGAAATGTTAAAGAACATCGATTAACTATCAATTTTAAACAGGCTAAGGATAGTAATTATAATCTAGTGTCATCAAAACTCGGTAATCATGGTGAAGAATGGTATATCCTGTTCGATCAGCATGAAAATCTTATTGATAACATTAACTTTTTGGTTAAACCGGAAATTACGCATATTGAATGTGATTATCAAAGTCTGGATGCTGATGACATCATCCAACAATCAACATGGATTCAGCTTATTTCTCCAGTGGCTTTAGGTGATAGCGAATATATTGTTAAAGATTGGAAGAAAATTACAAGAGAGTTTCCAGAGAAACCTCAAATCATTAAACACCAAGCCGTTCAAATGTATAAAGACGGACATCCAGATATTAAATATTGGAACCCTGCAAAAATTGGCCTATGGAATTATGAATTTGGTGTGAATGATGTTTATACTAAAGATGACATTGTGAATGTTGAATTACACATTCAAAGTACCGATAAATCTAAGTCAATTGACCCAGAGCCTAATATAGAAGGATTTATCTCCTATTGGTCGTCGAATATTTTAAAATTAGATATCAAATCTCCAAGCTTTATTAAAGATCTTAATCAGTTTGTAGATGATCTGAACGATCAATTAAATACGCTGAGTTTAGTCAAAACAGGTGCTTTAAAGGATGTGGAAACGGTTTATACTTTTGAGTTACAGAAATTAGGTGCATCAAAATGGAAAATTAGGAAGATTATTGATCCAATTAATGTTGTGTTTAAAGATAATGTAGACACTGCACCTAATGTTTTGATTGGGCCTTTTGATATTCTAAGATCCAAAGATAGGGTTGTTTCGGTAACCCCGTTTGTTAAAATTCGTAGAAATTTTGACGTAGGAAACCCTGAGTTTCACTACGTAACAGAAACTGTAACACCAAGTAATGCGGCTACTCCACAACTCAAATATTTTGCTCCGATACGAATCGAATCCGAAAGTCCGAAGAAAGTAACCCTTGATAGTGTTTATACCTTAATGGCACAAATGGAATTACCATATAAGTCTACAGCCAAATTATTAATCAATACATCAGACCTAGATCAGAAACCAACTACTGTATTACCTGTAATTCCGATCAGACAAATGGAATTTATGCCTACAGGAAAGCCAAATTTAGCGGGTGTCATTCCTATCGATAAAATGTTTGAAACCTATGCCAATGGTTATCCGTCTATTTCTCTAACGATTTATAATGATGGGGGTGAGGATGATCTCCCGATTTTCTTTGCCGACAATATCTATAAACAAAAGCAATAACTAAAATTATGAGTTTAAAAATCAGTCTTTACAGCCCTGAACTTTTTGAAACAAATGATGATGTAGACATCATATTTGAAGTTACAAATACGGCTAATCATGCAGTAAGTATATTAAAGTGGTTTACTCCTCTTGAGGGACTTCGTTCATCATGTTTGTTGATTAAATCTGGAAATAAAATTATTAGGTATGAAGGTATAAAAGTAAAGCGGGGAGAGCCTGATCAAGAGAGTTTTCTGGAGATTGAGCCAGGAGAAAGTGTGTCGCAAAAAATAAGCCTTGAAGAAGCGTATAACCTACCCTTAAGCGGAAATATAAAGGTAAAATTCGATTTAAATATGGTGTTCGCAATTGATGATTTGAAGAAAAACATAAAAATTGTCTCTCAGTATAACCGGCTAAAAATAAATCAATTAGCTGCTGTGGGTTGCGTGTTTAAACTCAATCGGAAGAATAAAAAGGTCATGACTTTTGGAGCTAAGATGCAAGGTGCCAAGGTTAGTAAGCTTAAAACTAATGCGCTCAAAGAGCCGAAAGTGAAAGATATGAGCACAGATGAGGCCAAAAAAATTAAAACAGCTCACAGCAATGGCTATGCTCTGGCTAAAGCAGCGTTAACATCACTTGCAAACGATCCAAAATATGTAAAATGGTTTGGAGCGCATAATGCAGCTAGGTTTGCTGAGGTTAAAAGAGTTTTTGGTAAAGTTAAATCTGGTCTTGAAGCCGTTGAATTTACTTATATCAATAATGGACCAAGTTGTGAATCTAAGGATATAGCCTATACAGCGGATGGAAGTGATAAAATATGGTTATGTAAAGGTTTTTGGTCTCTTGGTGCCACGGGAGTAGATTCGCAAGCCGGAACAATCGTACATGAACATAGCCATACTTCCGGGTTTACAGATGATCATGAGTATGGAATTGCAAAATGTGTGCAATTGGCAAAAGATGATCCTGAAAAGGCAATAGATAATGGCGATAGCTATCAATTTTACTCAGAAACTTAACACAAACTCATATGAACTATCACATTATTTCAATCATTCTGTCCATTACTTGCTTTATCATTATATTGCTAGTAGGGATCTTAACTCAAATTTTAAGGGAGGGATATAGGCCGGATGCAGCATTAGCACCATTTAGTTTTTCGAGAGTACAACTCTGGCTGTGGACGTTAATTATCATTCCAATATTTGCGCTGAATTGGGGATTTGTAAACCCTACAAAACCAGAAATTAATCCAACTTCACTCATTTTACTTTCCATATCAGGTGCAATAACATTAACATCTGCAGTAATTTCCCAAATTCATATGAATGCCAATCAGCTCACAAAAATGAAAAATGATACTAAAGGCTTTTTTTATGATATTTTAGTAGATGATCAGGGGCAACTTTCAATCGCTAGACTGCAAAATTTTGTTTTTACAATTGTTTTTGCAACCATCTATGTAACCATATTCTTCTCAAACGGGCATAAATATGCAGATTTTGATGATTATGTTTATGCTTTAATGGGAATATCTTCTGGAACTTATCTTTTTGGTAAGGCCCTTCGGAAATAGATGGATTAGCTTGTGTTCGAGGTGTAAGACGGTCGGATTAACAGCTGGTAAAAGACGTACTTTCGGGATCGAAACAATTGAGCGTATTATCTGCCAAATAAACAGATTAATGGGCATAAATGAGGGCATTAAATATTATATAGATTATTGCGGCGTCAATCTATGAGATTGAATTACTGGTATTTTCATTCAGTCCTTTTGGTGGGCCATTAGTAATACTTGGTTTATTGAAATACGGCATGCCAAAGCACTGTCAGGTAATATTGGTTAATTCTATTTGTGACCCTGAAAATAATAGGGACAGAAATTTTGAAATTCTTAATTAAATCTGCATAGCTGTATACTTTTTATCACTGCTTGGGGCTTGCCTTTCATTCTTCTTCTACAAAGGAAACAAAATAAAAAAATACAAAATTGGAATAGTCCTCTTTGCTGACCCAATAAGAACAGAGATAGGTCATTGACCAATCAAGTATTTGGTTACCTAAACGTCTCTTGGTATAGCAGGCAGCTTAACTGAAAGTAGCTGGGTTTTATTGCCTGGCTATTTTTTCTGAAATACAAAACTCCGTCAACCTTTAAGATTCCACAGCTGTCTTGACTATCGGGGCAAGAGATTTTAAGAGTCTTTTCCTCTTGTTACATTCTGATTTATGCCAATTCCCTGATAGTGAATTTACTTCATGAGCTATTTAACTTCGTTCTTATCGTCAATCTGTGTGTAAGTGCTTGCAGTTTGGGTTTATCTAATCAGTCTTTTCAACAGCAGGATACATATTGCGCTTATAGATGATAGAGGTTGGAAGTTCAAGTATTCCCTTAGAAATTTGTATATTTGTATAATTAATTTTTAATGAAACAAATTAAGGATGAACTACAAAGTATCATTATTGGAAATGGACAGGATGGCTCAAACAGCAAACTCCAAAAAGTCCAAAATTTCCTTAGAAGAAATGCGCAACCAGGCCCAGAATCTAAAGAACAAAAGTATCTCAAAAGTGAAGAAGAGTCACTCCTAATTGATTTTGCGAAGAATGAAAATCTATTCTACCCTGGGGAAATCTCGGAAGAACTGTTCATAAGCGAAGGCGCTGAACAGAGAGTTTATCGTTTCGATGATCACGGCGTAATCAAGCTTAATAGCGGCCTGTTTTACGAATATTGGCTGGACTATTTCAATAGCCTGCTGGTCCATAATTATTTTTTCAAGTCTACCGCTTACGATTTTTTGGGATTTAAGATCATCGGAAATGAGTTTTTTGTAGTCGTAAAGCAGGATTTTATTCTTGCTACTGAAGCGACAGACTTATCATTAGTCCGTGATTTTTTAGTGTTTAATAACTTTAGCCATATTCGCAACAATGACTATAAAAGCCTAGAACTTGGGCTGATCTTTGAAGACCTCCACGATGAGAATGTGCTTAGTCGCGAAGGCCTGCTATATTTTATTGATACTGTATTTTATCTAGCTCCGGACTTTTATAACGTCTCTTAGGACAGTAGTTACTGGTTCCCCCTTAAGATTAACTATTGCTGAGGGTTTAATAACCTTATGTAGGGTAGGTATAGTTAACCCTAGTGCTGAGTTTCCCTGATGGATGGTGTAATTTGAGGGGATACATAAAGTTCCCATTTTAATCCCTGGGATAATCTACCCTTTGGATTAATCTAAACATCGTTAAATTGCTCGATCGAATTACAAACGTACTGATGACTAAAATGTTATGGCCAACATTAATAGGTTAAAAGTTAGTTTAATACTTCGCCTTAAAGTTTCTTATGGAAATTTTTATCACGGGAAAACCTCTCTTCCAATTTCATAGGAATATTTTTTGTCTTTTTTAGTAGATAGCTACACTTTAACTGGCATTAGGTTTCTGTCCCTGAAAGCAAACGAAATTGATTGCATATTAAAGATTACTTTGTTGATCTTATCAATTTACATCAAAAGTGGATAAGGACAACTATATCGGAAATCCACTGTAATGTTGAAATTTTACTTTGACCAATTTTCCTTTCAAAATTCTTATAAATTTTGATTTTAATTATTGTTATTTGTGGCAAATTAACGCAATTCACATGGGTAATATCAAGTTTCTTCATCTCACAGATTTACATCTAGGAGATAAATATCAAAAGGGTTTATTTTCTCAAGCTAAAAAGATAATTTTTGATGATATAGAATACCTCATCAAAAAGATGGAAGGCCTTGATATTGTTTTTTTCTCTGGGGATTTCGTACAACGAGGATCGAAAGCGGAATTTGAAATGTTCGAAGGTTTTTTAAAGGAACTATGGGATATGTTCGCTCGTAATGGTCAAACACCGACCCTATTTCATGTTCCTGGAAATCACGATGTAGAGCGTGTGGAGGATGAGAATAATCCTGTACATAAGATCATGCTTAACTGGACTGAGGAAAACTTAAAAAACGAGTATTTTTGGACATCCCCCAATGATTATCATGAATTTATTCAAAAACGATTTTTAAATTACAGTCAATGGGCTGAAAATACTTCAATTCCCACACAGATCACAAAAACAGGTTTTATCGCTGGAGACTTTTACAGCACTATCAGGATAAATGATGTCAATGTTGGCGTTGTGGGACTGAATTCCACTTTCTTACAGCTAAGTGGAGGTGACTTTAAGAAAAAGCTCGGTATCTATAATAAACAGATTAGTTACATGTTTAATGATGCTTATTTTGATTGGCTCCATAAACAGGATTTAGTGATCTTAATGACTCACCAAGCTCCTGACTGGTATGAGGAATCCTCAGCTAATGAATATCTTAATGAAATTTATGCCCAGGGTTGCTTCGCCGAGCATATCTGTGGCCATATGCATGAACCATCGTTTGAAAGCACATCTATAAACGGGTTTCCAGCAAGACAAATTTTCCTTTCCCCATCTTTATTTGGCTTAGAATATGTCGGTGAAAATAAAAAACTGAATAGAATACATGGTTATACCGGAGGAATCTATCACGTGAATGGTAAGACTATATCTAAAACCATTTGGCCTAGGATATCTGTTTCAACAAAATTTGGGTTGAAGATCACGCAAAATGAGGAATTCAATTTGGATAAGGATTCAGCTTCAATGAATGTTATTCTAAAAGATAGCAAAAATGAGGCGACAAAGGATGTTGATCTTATCATAGAAAAACTCGAGAATGATGGTCGAGACTTATTTTCACAGATTAAACCATTAGACAAAGGATTAAATAGAACGTTCTATAACTTATCCAATAGACACGATGCAATTAGGGATATAGAGAGAACAGAATGTTGCAACCACTTAAAACAAAATAGATTATCTTGGGTTACTACCGGGTTTGGATTAGCTCATGAGGAATTTATTGGTTCTTGTTTATCGGAATCCAATGTGAATCACAATAATTGTTTTACAATAGACTGCGATGGCGTTGAAAGTATCAATCAACTTACCGAAAAATTCCGCGTCACTTTTTCGAAAAATATTACTCAATTCTTTGATATTGTGAGCTCCCTTGATCGCCCATTACTTGTTTTTACAAATTTTAGTACGGTACTGGAGCGTGACCCTGTCGAATTGAAGGAATATCTTCAAACGATATTTGATTTTAGCCCAACTCTCAAAGTGCTTATTGTCTCCGATGTTGAGCCCCAAAGCACCTTATTCCCATATATACAATTAACTCCGTTAGACATCCACTCATTGATGCAGTATGTCAAAGCGATCAAAGAAATACAGATAGATTTTTCATTTCTTGAATACGAAAAAATCCTAAGAATCTCTAGTGGAATACCAACATATATAGATGAAATTGCCAATCAACTTGAATTTCGACCACTCTCAGACTTGGGAGATCTGGAATTTGATCAGCGCAATAACGATTTGGAAGATATTGGAATATCTAAGGTGTTAATGGATGAAATTGATGGGCTGAAAACAGATACAAGTAAATCTGGACGCAGAAAGTTCTCGGCTTTGTGCGTCCTATCATTACTCCATAATGGAGAAACCTTCGATCGAATTAAAAGATTTGACCAGTCGGCACCTTTTTACCCAGATGATATCAAGTTTTTGTTAGATAATAAATTGGCTGAGGCCATTAGGATTAGCTCAATTTTCGATAACTCAAATAAGGATAGTGAAGTTCTAAGGGTTATTAAGATTCCTAGAATAGTGAGGGATTATATAACACAAACGCTTCCCGTTGAAGAAAAAGTAGATGTATATAAGAAAGTGTGTGATATATACCTTGGTACAAATTGGAGGCAGCGGATCAAGTTGATACAACCCAAAGAGGCAGAACTTGAGTTAATTGTGCATCAAAATTTACAAATAGCACTGAGGTTTCTCATGTTAAACAGTGTAGAGACTCAAAATGAAATCGAAATGACACGGATTGTAAGGATTTCCATAGAACTTGCCGAATATTTTTCTGATAGGGGCGCTTACAAAGAAGCTATTTTTTTAAGTGAGGAGATATTGAAATTGGTAAAAGATGCCAATTTTACTGATTTGGAGAAATCAAGGACCTCACTATCAAAAAAACTTGGAGAAAACCTTCGGATGTCGGGTACTGATGATAGAGGGCTTAATATCTTAAAGGCAATATCTGAAGATGAAAATAATTCTCTAGGCAAGGACGAAAGAAACCATATAAGACTAACATTGGCCGTAGGCTATAAGGACAAAGACAAGAACCAAGCTTTAGAATATGCAGAGCAGGTAAAAAGAAATGAAAAGGACCGTGAATCTTCAGACTATCTTACTGCAGAATGGGTAACTGTACACTACATAGAAAACGAAGATGAGAGAAAAAGAAAGCTTAACGCATTGAAGAATAAATCGGATAAACTTGGTTATTCCACGCTTCATGCGAATATCATTTTAGGGTTAAATAATGGCTCAACAGACGATACTCAGCTAAAGCAGATAGATAAAGTCATTATTAATTCTAAGGGGGATACATATACAAAAGTAAGGGCATTACTCGCCAAAGCTAATATCGTTCTGAATTCTAAGAAAGCCGACGAGATAACCAATGAAGATCTTCTTGGACTTAATATTTCTTACAGCTACTCTTTTTATCAAAGATTGTCAACCTTACTATCCAAATGTCATGTGTTAGCATGGAATTTCTGGTTGCATAAAAAAGCTTTTGATCAACTTTTAAACATCTTTAGATACTCTTCCTTTGTCTGGCGGTTGTGTGGAGAGACCGATTTTGAGAAAATTTTTTTAAAGGAATTAAATGATAATAAAGAATTTAACCAATGGTTCGTAAATTATAAAAATACACTCAATGGGAACTATTATGAACAACGACTAGCTGCAATTAATTTTGATCATTAATTGACCACATCAAGCATTGAACTTCAAATCTCCAATCGATTTATTGCAGGAAAGTTGAGGACAAAATTATACTTTTGAATGGTCTGAAAAACAGGGGAGCTTACACATTGATTTACCTGTTTTTCTTTTGCATAGTAGGATGGTGTCTACTTTTAAAAGAATACTGGACGTTACTCTAACTATATCCATGGGTGAGGCGGTCGTAAGCTAGATTGGATAAATTAAGATTACGCTTTTCATTTAAGATTAGTTTCCCCTTTAGTTAACTATTATTTGGTAATCATCTGCGATTGAGAATAATCCCTTGTCGAAGATGACATGATGGGTTTGGGTATAAGCAGAACAGATTGTTTGAGTTGTCATCGCCATGATGTGGTTTGTCTAAAGGTTTAATGTGAACACTCTTTGCATAGCGACCAGCTTTGGTAATGATAGTTTCGGTACATATTTGACATTGATATTTATAAAGTTCTTCGACTTCTCTTGCCATTTTGGTGTCACGAACTGTTCTTAAAACGACGCTTTCGATTCTTTTTTCTCTTTTGTCAAGTAGTCCAGTTCTATTTCTCTGTGGTTTTATGTTTGGGATTAATGCCTGTATAGTCGAGCTTGAATCTGCAGATTTTAAAATTGCTTTTACCAATCTCCTCCCATGCATCTATTACACTATAAAGGTCTGCATAACTATAACCTGCTTTTGGAGAAAAAGGCGTTTTACTGTTTGACCTCTAATTACTTTAACGAGTAGGCCTTCCTCCATGTTTTTTCATAATCCAATGTTACCCAGATTATCCCAGTCTTGATCTTTAGTTTGCTTTTTACTTCGCCCTCATTACCACTGACACCTGTATAGACGATTGTATCGCCAAGATCCTCATAATCTGCATAGCCGCCTGAAAGTACTATAGCTGCAACACCTGTTTTCCCTGTCCCATCTATTCCTCCGCCCCAGTTTCTATGAAAACTATCCTTCATCATCATTCATCTATCTTGAAATTGATAGCCCTCTGGAATACCTTTTGTTTCTCCAAATATTATCGGCCTAGTCATGAAAAATTATGGCTTTATTTAGGTATGGTTTATTTTAACTTGAGTCGGTTGGTTAGCAGAAATGTGGTGAAGGAAGAATAGCTTGTTTATTAGCATTAGCCTGTCTTTACCGATTCTAGATTATTTATTTTTTTTAAACTCCTCAACCTTACTGTCACTCCAATCACTTGGATGAAGTAATTCCCTAATATCAACCCTTAAAAATTCAGCTATTTTATTTAAAGTCGTTACAGTTGGTTGATGTTTATTATTTACCCATCTCGAGACTGTTTCTTTTTCTATCTTAAGAAACTTAACTAAGTCTTTATTACCAGCACCTTTTTCTTTTAAGACTTCTCCAATCCTATTGATCATAAATTATTTAAAATATTTGTTGATATTTAATATCAACTTTTATATATTTGTTGTTAGTTATTTATAGCGACAAATAGAGCTGGGGCACCTGGCTTTTTACGATGTCTCTCATGAAACGAAACCGTCAATCTTCGCATGAGCTGATCGTGAGTTCGCCGTATCTATTGAATTTTGTTATCTTCGTGATATCTTATATTCAATAGGGCGGACTTCATGTTAGTCTTTTGCGAGACTCAAGCTATTGCTTGAGTGGTTCTTGACGGTACCAGTTTCAAAAGCATTGAGGTTCGCCCTATTGGTTTCTTATCAATCTGGTTTCCTTCTGCTTTTGTTGGGTATACATTGTTTTACATAAAATTAACCGTTTATGAAAACGAAAAAATTAAGCGCCATCAAGTTGGTTCACTTCAAGGAAGTGGTATTCAATTATTCCATTAAACTCTTATTAAAGAACGTTATTTGTTCTCCGTCGTAATGTAGGCTAGAATTTCCAAGTAAAAATATAGCCCAAAAGAACAGAGGCTCGTGTGATGAGAGCGCACAAAGTCCCTGTAGGTTAATTTAACTTGGTACCAGCCCTTAATTGCTAATTAGGCAAGGTACATTACTATGGTTTTTCGCAATCCCAAGGTAGGTATCTTTTTCCTAATAACAAATACAGTATCCCGCATTTACATATTTAGATGTGGAAGGGCTGGTTTTTTATCGCTTTTTCTTACCAATATATTAAAATAATTTGCAAACATGAGCCAGAATAACTTTAGTTCATTTGATCGGCTTTATGCGTTAAAGCCCAAAAACCCCACCTGATGATGTGAAAGGGCAGGAATGGCCTTTATGGCCAGTAGAAATAGGTTCTTTAATGATGTTCCTGCCCTTTTTATTTATCTCTATCAACTAACCACTTGGCTCTCGCTATTGTATTCAATCAGTGATGGCCTAACTAACCTTGAGTTTTATGCCTTTCAAAAAAATAACGGAATTTTCCGTAAGGGAATTCCCATGCCCAAACTTTTCATCCTCTGTAGGATTGAAAAATACCGTTTTATGCTTTAGCTTACTGTTTATTGTACTCTTTCAATACCCGTCCTATGGGCAGGTACCTCCCAAAGGGATTGCCATTGGTCAGGCTATCCCAGACGCACTGTGGAATGAGCCCCTGAAATTGCGCCTCCCTTCTGGTAAGTTTGAGCAGGTTTCCCTCTCCAAATACCGGGGAAAGCTGATTATACTGGATTTCTGGGCTAGCTGGTGCTCGACCTGTATCGCTTCTTTTCCTAAGGGGCATGCGCTGCAGCAACAGTTTCCAGACAGTCTTGCTTTAATTCCTGTCTCTGATGAAAAAGAGGAGGGGGCGCTTGCGCTGCTTAATCGCAAGACTTCCGCTTCCTGGGCGGACAAGCTGACCACACTAATTGGAAAAAATAACCTTTCATCTTATTTCCCTCATCAGGGCAATCCGCATTTCGTATGGATATCGCCTGGGGGCAAGCTCATTACCACCACAACTACTTTTGAGCTTAAAGCGGAGAATATCCGCGCTGCGTATTCCGGAGATAAGCGGTTTAACCCGGCGCCAAATGTTTACCAGGACTTATCCCGGCCCATCTTTTCATCTGACCTTAGACCGCTTAATCTGCTATCCTTCAGTTCTTCCTTTTACCGGGGAAATATAGCAGGAACCGGGGGGCCACATCTTTATTATTCTGGTAAAGACCTTCGGGGAATCAGGTATTCCAATAGACCGTTATTTAACCTATATAGCTATGCAGCAAAGCAGCTATACCCCGATATCATCCGCTGCGTAATAGAATCACCCGATTCTGCTACTTTAAAGCTCCCTTTATCTCTCGGGCAAGAAACCTACCGCAAATATTGCGCTACCTATGAACTCTGGATGCCTACTGAAAGGTCCGCCGAGCTCTATTCCATTATGCTCGATGACCTAAACCGATATTCGGGTTATAGTGGCGCTTTAGAAAAAAAGATAACCAGGTGTCTAGTGATAACCAAGGCTAAGGCAGCGAAGCCCTTTAAAGGCAAATTGCCTATTCCACGATCTGATGCTAAGGGGAGCCTGGTAACCTTTGTACGTACGCAAAACGAGCAGGGTGGGGTTTCCATGCCCCTGGTTGATGAGACAGGTGGCGAGACAACAGGAGTCGGCAGTTATGGGCCACTTGGCAGATCTGCCTTGGAAGCGGTGTTATCCTCTTTGGGTTTGGAGCTGAAGGAAGCGGAGCGGGAAGTGCAGTGGTTTGTCATCCGCAATAGAATTAACAGCAAAAACTAAAAAGATGCATTTATGAATTTAAAATATCAAATATCGTCCCTGATATATATCCTGCTGCCTTGCCTGTCTATTTTTTTTATGGGTAGCCCCAGCATTTGTGTCGCCCAGCAGCGAATTTCCGGTAAGGTGTCTGGCCCTAATGGTGATGGTGTTGCCGCTGTACGCGTCAGGATTGCTGGCGCTTCACCTGGCGTTTCCCTTACAGCAGCTGATGGCAGTTTTACCATCAGCTGCGCTGTGGGGGATACGCTCATTTTTAGCCACATTTCTTACCAGCTATTAAAACTTCCAGCTTCCTTATCCATGCAGGTTAGGCTAGTACCACTTGAGCAGCAGCTAGACGAAGTAACAGTTTCTACAGGCTATCAGCGCCTGACTAGGGAACGCGCCACAGGATCTTTTACATTGATAGCAGAGAAGCAGCTGAATACCCAGGTAAGTACCTCAGTACTCTCCCGGCTGGAAGCAGTTACTAGCGGACTTGTGATCGATAGGACTACCAATAGCCAGGGCAATTTTACTATACGGGGGCTCAGCTCAATATCTGGGCCTAGAAGTCCACTTATAGTATTGGACAATTTTCCTTATGAAGGGGACTTAAATAACATCAATCCCAATGAGGTGGAAAGTATCACAGTGCTTAAAGATGCAGCAGCTGCATCCATCTGGGGAACCCGGGCCGGGAACGGGGTGATTGTCATCACTACCAAAAAAGGAAAGATGAATTCACCGCTTTCCATTAGTCTGTCTGCGATCGCAACACTGGTAAAGCAGCCAGACCTACATCAGCTGAAAGTGATTAGCACCCCTGACTACATTAATCAGGAGATACTCCAGTATTCTAGAGGTGCCTATGCGTCCGATATTTCCTCTCCCGAACACCCTGCGCTCAGTCCGGTGGTAGAAATCCTGGCCAGTAGTTTAAGTGAGGCGGAAAAAAATGCGCAGATCAATGCATTAAAAGGAATCGATGTACGTGATGAATTTAGCCACTACCTTTACCGCAGGGGCATTAACCAGCAGTACGCTTTAAGCCTTGACGGGGGATCAAGCAAGTTCTCCTGGCGCAGCTCGGTAAGTTTTGATGATAATACTAGCGTGCTTTCCGAAAAGTTCCGGCGTACCGCTATGGGCTTTTCAGCACGGGCAATCCTCACTAAAGGTGTAGAATTATCTTTTGGATTGCGCTACACCAAGAGTTCAACCGGGTCCGGAGCCCCAGGTTATGGCGATATTCTTTTCCGTGGAAATGTGCTCTATCCTTATGCCCGCTTTAGGGATGATAACGGAAATGACCTTCCCATCGTCCGGGATATTAGCAGTTCTTACCTCTCGCAGCTCGGAGGGGGAAGGCTGCTGGACTGGAAGTATTACCCTTTGCAGGATTACCTTCAGGATACCAGCACCGGCCTGCTTCAGGATATCTTGCCCAATGCCTCGCTAAAGGTTAATCTTTTTAAAGGACTTTCTGCTGAGCTTCGCTACCAGTACGAGCGGCAAAGTCAGACGACTAATCACCTTTCCACAGTGGAGAGTTATGCTGCCCGTTCCCTGATCAATTCCTTTACGCAGCTTCCTTCCTCAGGCGCTCCAGTACTAAAAGTGCCAGTCGGTGGGATTCTATCCCGCAGTGGCTCAGAGCTTGAATCAACAGCGGCAAGAGGTCAGCTGGATTACCAGAACAGTTTTGGGCTTTTCTCGCTCTCTGCCATCGCGGGAGCTGAGATCAGAACATTAAGGTCTTCGGCTATGGGAAGCAGGGTATACGGTTATGATCCATCGAACTTAAGTTCAGTGGCAGTAGATTATACCACCTTTTTTCCTGATCTGGTGACTGGGTTTGAAACCCGCATCCCTCAAGGCGTTTCAGCATCAGAGAAAATCAACAGATATATTTCGGGCTTTACCAGCGCTGCGCTAACATTCAAATCCCGCTATACCCTTTCGCTCAGCTCAAGGGCAGACGGATCGAATCTTTTTGGTGCTGCTGTAAAAGACAAGTGGAAACCGCTCGCTTCAGCAGGGTTTGCCTGGACGATATCTTCAGAACCTTTTTATAAAGGAAAACTTCCTGGATATCTAAAACTAAGGGTGACTTACGGCAAGAGCGGCAATGCCGATGCCAGCCAAACAGCAGTGACCACCATCCGTTATGGGTCGGTATCCCCTTATACCGGTAGCGCTTACGCGCAGCCTGATAGGTATTATAATCCTGGGCTAAAGTGGGAAAAGGTTAGTATGCTAAATATTGGGTTAGACTTTTCTGCACTTTCTTCCAGACTTTCGGGTAGCATCGAATATTACCGCAAAGATGCATCAGACCTTTTTGTTCCTTACCCGATCGACTATACCACTGGGGTATCTACAACCGTGGTGCGCAATGCAGGCAGGATGAGAGGGAATGGGGTAGACCTGGTGCTGCATTCAGCAAATATCAAAGGGACTTTTAACTGGGAAAGTGATTTAAATCTTTCTTATTACAGTGACCGGTTGAAAGCTTATTTTCTTAGCCCCGCATTGATTGATATCAGCAGCGCCAGGGTATCGGGCGTGGTCGGAAAACCCCTTTATGGGATTTATGGTTACAGCTGGGCAGGGTTAGATCCAGTAAATGGAGATCCGCTGGGAATATTAAAGGGAGTCCCAAGCAAAGATTATACAGCCATAACGCAAGGCCAAGGCGAAGATGGCCCAAAATATTTTGGGCCGGCAACACCAGTGTTTTTTGGCTCACTGGGTAATACCTTTTCCTATGGCAATTTTGCATTAAGCGTGCAGCTCACTTTTAAGCTGGGTTATTATTACCGTAGTCCTTCTATCAGCTATTCTTCGCTCAATGGTTATTCTCCTGGGCACTCGGATTTCGCGCTAAGATGGCAGAAGCCTGGTGATGAGCTTAATACCAATGTGCCCTCAGAGATTTATCCCAGCAATACTGCTAGGGATGCATTTTATCTCGGATCAGAGGTGCTGGTTAAAAGAGGTGACCATATCAGGCTTAACTTTATTAACCTGGATTATAGTCTCCCGCTAAGACTGGCAAAAAAAGTAGGGCTGGCGCGGGCATCCCTGTTTGCGAATGCAAGTAACCTAGGGCTGATCTGGAAGGCAGGAGATGAAGATCCGGAATATCTTGGAAATTCTTTGCTTAGTTATAACCGTAATTTTTCAATAGGCTTTAGAGCCGGATTTTAAAGTATGCAATGATGAAAACGAGAAAAAATATAACCATAGTGATGGTCGCTATACTAGCCATCACCACTATACCAGGGCTGATGTCCTGTAAAAAGTTGCTGGAGGATAGGCCTGACAGCAGCCTTTCTCTAGTAACAAGCCTGAAAGATATGCAGGCGTTAATGGACTATTACCCAACCGTAAATTTCCGGGAAGCAGGTTCGGGTGAGGCTAGCAGTGATGATTATTTTTTGACCTCCGCTGATTGGTCGGCAAGGACAGAGCAGGAGCGAAGGCTTTACCTATGGGAAGCAGATAATATCTTTGTCCCGGTATCAAATCCTTGGCGCGATACCTTTCAGCCGGTATTTTTGGCCAATACTGTACTTCAGTCACTGGAAGCTAGTAGCAAGGGTACCTTAGGCGCAGGCTATGAAGATATCAAAGGGCAGGCGTTATTTATCCGGGCGAAATGTTACCTTCAGGCTGCAGCCATTTGGTGCCTTGCCTACGACCCCGCTACTGCAGAAAGTACCCTTGGGCTTCCTTTAAGGTTAGATCCAGATTATAATACGCCATCGGTTAGATCTAATTTAGCGGAGACTTTTGTTCAGATTGAGGCTGATTTGCTTGAAGCGGCAAGATTGCTGCCTGAAAAACCCTTGCATGTCATGCGGGGATCAAAAGGAGCAGCTTATGGACTGCTCTCCAGGCTATACCTATATATGGGTCGTTACGCCCTAGCAGGAGAATATGCATCAAAGGGACTCGCTATCAATAGCACTTTGATTGATTACAATAGCCTGTCGGCCACTGCCAATTTTCCGTTAGTGCAGTTTAACCCCGAAGTAATCTATGCCAGCCACTTTTCAACGCCAGCACAGTTAACCCAGGCCAGGGCCAGGATTTCTGATGGCCTGCTATCCCTTTACCCAATAGAAGATCTCAGGCGAAGCATTTTTTTTAAAGCGGGGACATCAGCTACCACAATTTTCAAAGGAAGCTACGAAGGGTCAGCTTCGCTATTTTGCGGGGTGGCAACAGATGAGCTACTGTTGAACCTGACTGAAGCTAAAGCCAGGGAAGGCAGTGCTTCCGAGGCGCTTACCCTGCTAAACAGTCTTCGTATTAAACGCATCAAAAAAGCAAACTATGTACCCTTAGGTGGCCTCGATGCACCGGCGGCGCTGGAACAGGTGCTCGCAGAGCGAAGGCGTGAGCTGGTATTTAGGGGGATAAGGTGGATGGATATTAAGCGACTAAACAAGGAAGGACGAGCAATTACGCTAAAGCGCACGTTGGATGGGAAAGAATATGTACTTGTGCCAAATGATCTGCGGTTTGCTTTAGCGATACCAGAAGATGTTATTCGACTCTCAGGTATGCAGCAAAACCCAAGGTGAGCAAGATAAAAAAGAGCTGCCTGCCTCCAAGGCAGCTCTCAAGGCTTAGCTTAAGGATTGATTTCTTTGCGGCTTATTGCTGCATCAGTAATATCCTGAGTTGTAGAGAAACCAGCCAAATAGGTTTCTAGTTCTGGTCTGGTATCGATGGATTCATCCACTTCTAAAACACATGGAAGGGGGCGTGGATCGCCATCACAGCCAGTAACTGAAGGAGAGCCGACTACGCTATACTGGTTTTCATCAAAAGCCAAGCTTTGACTGTTGGCGTTATACTTCCAGTAAACTGAAGTGCGTTTTTTTTCAGCAGTTGAATGGTTTGAGATGGTAAAGGCGCTAGCGCCTAAAATAAGTACCATGGCAGCTGCGCCAAGGATACTTTTTGTATTGAAAATATTCATGTTATAGTTCTTTGAATGAAATAAATTGTTGCGTTGTCTTTGAGGCAGACCTGCCGAGAAAGTCTTGGATATAACCTTCTCCTTTAGCTCGCTTACAGGCATCGCCGGAATAATGCAGACCTCAATGGGGACAGCCGCCGGAAGGAGGGAACTTGAGCATCATGTGTAAAGGATTGCGTTTTTTGAGATTCCATTAGCTGATTTTGAGGTTAATGGAATAAAGTTCAGCAGGTTTTTATAGCTGGATGATACCCAAATGTTACTAAATGGGAACGCAGAGCGAGAGACGAGCGGATAAAAGTCACCTTTTAAGGATTATCGCCTGATTCTGCTTAAAGTTCTGTTATCGATCCCGAGGTAACTTGCAATATGCTGTAACTGACTTGATTTTGCGATACTGGGATATTTGCGGATAAAATCAGCATAGGCCTGACTGGCATTCGTATTTTGGAGCATAAAGCTATGGTAGAGCATTCGCTGGATTTCTGATCGATGGAGTAATTCAATGATGGTGCTGAATTCCCTAAAGTTGTGGTAGAGAATGTAGAGGTGCCTTTGATCAAAGCCTAATATGGTCACCTCATCAATCGCGTGTAAGAAAGTAGGCATATCCCGCGCCTTTAAATAATGCGACGGAAATAAGAATGTTCCTTCAGGGAAAAAACGCAGGGTGTACTCCTTTCGTTCTTCCTCATCCAGGGCAAATAACCTCAGGCTTCCATGCTGGATGAAAAGTAGTGGCTGTTCAATGAAGTTTGCTGTTGATTGGATTAGCCCACTGGGCAAATGCTGCGCTTTAAGGATGTAATCGAGATAGGCCTTAAGACCTGCACTAATGGGATGATAGTTAGAAAGGGTTTCGAAGAATTTTTCTTTTTCCATAAAAGTTGTTTTCGGGTAAAGAAAAAGTATTTCGAAGGCTTGTCAAGTGGCGGAGGGGGTAACCCCAGGCAACTACTACAAGATAATTTTTTGGAGCTTTCTAATCGAAACCTTCACTAAAGAATTCTTCCATAGAAATGCCAAAGGCCCGCACAATTTTTACCAGGCTGCTATAGCGCAAATCTTCGCCACGCTCGTAGCGGCCGTATTGTGAACGGGGAATTTCATGCTTGTAAGCAAAGTATTCATAGTTGCTATAACCCGCTTTGATCCGCAGAGATTTGATGCGATCCCCGAGCTGTTTTAGCTCTACTGTTCGTTCAACGCTCCGCTTTTCTTTTTCACCTTGTGCCATGGGGTAAAATAAAGCAATGGTAATGTCTAATATTACCACTTAATAGTTACCACTTTTTAGTGTCTTTTGAATATTTTACGTAATTTGAACCACTGCCAGCTGATCCTTTCAGCCCGGCCTTAGATACCTAAAATGATGGAATTAAATAGATCCGAGCAAGAAAATAATTTCCTATCAACCCCAATAGGAGACCTCGCGGTAACCGAGGTCTTTAAGCTTCGCTCAAAACTAATGGGCTTTTCCACTATATCACAGATTCTGGATACTGATATGAAACTGATAACTAAAAAAGAAGATTATTCGGAAAGATGGTATTTTGAGTTGGTTAGTCTACTGGATAGAAATAAGCTCCTGCATTTAATCTAGATGAGCGCGCTATTGCAACAAGTATAGTTTTTTTGGAGGGATGTTTCTTATTTAGCTTGATAATCGAAAAAGATTTTGAATCTTTAGTTACCTGGTTGAAGCCTAGGTGTGGCAGAACAATTTCGTTTAATTGCTTAGTATAACAGTCGTACTAAAAGCCCATAAATAACTTTTATCAACACAATATTCATTTTACCGAAAAAACGCAGCTTTTCGTTTTATTAAACAGGTAATCATTTTACTAATAGGTTAGCGAAATACAACCTCCAATGAGACAACTATAATTTTACCCAAACAAGGCGCCTTAGATAATGATTTTCTAAAACGGAACGCGTTTTACTGACAAAATCATTTTTTTATTCTTTGTAGCGAAGATTATGCGTGTACAGAATATTATGGCTAAAAAAACAGCCGGTAGTGAACAGTTGAAACTCCTCTTATCTCTGAGAGAATTCTTTCTCGGCAACAAAAAGTAGAGAAATTGAGCCGAGAAAAAAAATCAAGTAGGGGCTTAATGTCTTTGAAAAAATAACGACTATCCTATTTGGAGCCTCCGTGAGATTCCAGCCTTTTTATAATCACTTCCCTAAGCCGCCCTTCGTTCTCATCGCCCCATCTACCCAAGGTGCCAATGATGGGGATTAGAGTTTTGCCGAATTCAGTGAGGCTGTACTCGACCTTTGGTGGCAATACCGGGTAAATTACTTTGGTTATCAATTCGTGTGCTTCAAGCTCATTTAACTGCACATTCAGAATCCTTCTTGATGCCTCGGGAATTTTACGCTGGAGTTCGCTTGGGCGTTGATACCCTTCGTTGATGAACCATAACAGACGAATTTTCCATTTGCCGTACAATACCTCGCCAATCAGATCCAGTCCACAGTTTAGGTTCAAAGGCAGTTTTCTTTCGTACATATCACAAAGATAAGGGTAAGCAACAAAACAGCAATAGGGGATAAATTTATCCCTATCTGATTCGTTTATCCGTACTTGCAGGGGCGAGATGTATGGCTGAAATTTGTCTTAAATAAAAATACGTATGGAAGAGTTTAATTTCAATAACGAGTTATCAGATAAGATAGCACTGGTGACTGGTGGCACCAAAGGAGCTGGCAAAGCCATAGCTGAGCGTCTGCTTAGTGCAGGGGCAACAGTAATCATCAGTGCGAGAAACAGTCCGCAAGAGCAGAACGAGCAACTGCATTTTATTGGCGCAGACCTTAGCACTGCCAATGGTACACAAAAAGTGGTTGAGGAGATTTTGCAGAAATTCGGAAGGTTGGACATTCTAATTAACAACATGGGCAGTTCAGAAACCCCCGGCGGTGGATTTTCGGTCTTGACAGATGCACAATGGGAGTCGACCATCAACGCAAACCTGCTTGCGCCGGTTCGTTTGGACAGGGGATTTTTGCCACAAATGATCGACCGGGGAAATGGGGTCATCATCCATATCGCCAGTATACAGGGCAAACTGCCTTTGTACGATTCAACCTTGCCCTATGCAGCGGCAAAAGCTGGATTAATCAACTACAGTAAAAGCCTTTCCAATGAGGTTTCACCCAAAGGTGTTCGCGTGCTTACCGTTTCGCCCGGATGGATCATGACCCATTCAGCGATCCGGATGATGGAGCGAATTGCTGAAAGCTCAAATGGTACCGTGGAGCAGGCAACCCAAAGCGTGATGGATGCCCTTGGCGGTATACCTTTCGGCAGACCAGCCCATCCCGAAGAGGTTGCAGAACTTGTAGGCTTTTTGGTCTCTCCAAGGGCGGGTTATTTAACAGGAACCGAGTATGTGATTGATGGAGGAACCGTACCAACTATTTAATCATTTCTTAAAAAACAAAATTATGAATTTACCAGACCTTATTGCAGCCTTTGTAGCTGCCCAGAATGCCCAAGAAAGCGCTACCTATGTAGCCTGTTTTACTCCAGATGCTGTTGTTTTTGACGAAGGCCGGAACCATCAGGGAAGGGATCAGATCAGGGCGTGGAAAGAAGAAACAAACCAAAAGTACAATGCCCTTTTAGAGCCCATCGGATATTCGGGGTCTGAGGATGCCGGTAAGCTCAACGCTAAAATTTCCGGAACCTTCGAGGGTAGCCCGATAATACTGAATTTCCAGTTCAAATTTGCCAGTGGTCTGATTAGCTCTTTAAGAATAACGGACTGACGATTTGTAGCCCAATCCCTTATCGCCGGCCTGGGCGCAGTTGATTTGGGGAAACGCCATATTTCTTTTTGAAAATAAAAGAAAAATGGGAGAGGTCTTCAAAACCGACTTCGAGGTAAATCTCGGTCGGTTTTTTCTTTTTCTCAGCCAGGTGATAATAAGCCAGCTCCAATCTTTTCTCGGTCAGCCATTTTTGGGGAGTGGTATTAAACAGTTTTTTAAAGTCCCTATTGAAAGTTGACAGGCTACGGCCTGTCAGGTACCCCAGTTTTTCAAGGGACATGTTGAACATAAAATTACGCTGCATGAAATCAATCAGGTCGATCTTGCCAGGAACGTCGAAGTTGGCAAGCACGCTGTCGACGCTTGGGTCGATGAGCCGCAAGATACTGATCGCCTCCTCAATTTTAAGGGTAGCCAGGTTTTCCGGGAATTCACTTTCCACATCAAAATAGGGGATCAAAGAAGCCAGGCAACTTTCCAGTAGTGGGTGGCTACTGAAACGGTAGATTTTCTGCTGAGGTTGTGTTTTTTTGCTATGCTCGATTTTTTCATAGAATTTTTTTAACCGCTCAGTGGAGAGGTGCATCACCACGGTTTTATGAGGCAGGCCGTTTTTCGGATAGTTGATAATGGTTGCAAGCTGGTTCCTCGGAATCAGGAAAATATCACCTGTTTTAAAAATGAAGGTAGATTCTGCCTGTATAATCTTGGTTTCCCCCGATATGAACCATACCAGCATATGGTCATCAAACATCAGCTCGGATTTGAAGAGCTTGTCCTCATAGCTGGAGAGCTTGATGTCCTTAGTCAGGTATTTGGATATATGTTCCATCGTGATAAAGTTATTGGTTTTTGATTACATTTAGTCAGATACATTGGCCGCCGTCGATCAAATACTCCGAGCCGGTAATAAAGGAAGCATCATCGCTTGCCAGAAAGGTAATCAGTTTGGCTACTTCCCCCACTTCACCGAACCTGGACAATGGAATGGTGCGGATCATTTGTTCTTCCAAGGATTTGCTCAATCCGATTTTATCCATGATCTCGGTTGCAACCGGCCCCGGGCTAACCGCATTTACCCTGATTTTACGGGCGGAAAGTTCGAGTGCGGCTATTTTCATTACTGAATTTAAACCCGCCTTGCTTGCCGCATACACAGAGGCCTGGACTGGGGAGATGTGTGCCGAGGTAGAGGAGAGCAGGATCACCGACGCATTCTCCTTTAAGAGCGGGATGAATTTGCTTAAGGTAAAATAGGCACCCTTGAAATTGACATTCATCACCTGGTCAAAAACAGCTTCCGGCATGTCCTCGATTAGTGAAAATTTGGTAACCCCGGCATTCACAATCAGAATATCGATCTGGCCATAGCGTTCGGTAACTGCCCTTGCCAGCGCATGTATATCAGTTAGGCTTGACTGATCGGCAATCAGCCCGCTTACGCCCAGTTCAGAGGCGGCTTTTTCCACTGCATCTTTTCTTCTGCCGGTGATGATCACCTCTACACCGTTTTCTTTCAACTCTTTGGCAGCGGCATACCCGATGCCACTGTTACCGCCTGTAATCAGGGCAGTTTTAGCTTTTAAGTTTTTCATGGCCTAACGTACATTGAATTCAATGCCTGTCATTTCCTCGGTTAATTTCCATAGTCTCCGGGCATTGCTTTGGTCTAGCGAGTACGCCATCACGCCACTTTGATGCAGTTTAACACCCCTAAGGTTTGAAAGGTCTTCTGGTAGCAGTTCAGCGATATCAGCATCCTCACAGTAAACCCCGCCGATATTGTCCAACAAGGGGCTGGTAGCTACCCATACTGAAGTTGCAGCACCCTGCGGAATGGTCTTCAGGCTCGACAATATTTCCGGGCGCATGTTTCCATCTTCGTCAAAGAAGCCCATCTGTTTGAACAGTTCCATGTCTGCATCCCTTGCCAGTTCAGTTCCTGCGATTGATCCCGGATGTAACGAATAGGCACGTACCTGATGCGCTTTTGCCCGCTTATCGAGTTCGAGGGCAAATAGGATACTGGCTGTTTTTGATTGCCCATAGCCTAGCAATGTCTGGTAATCCCTATGCTCGAAGTTGGGATCCTCGAAATCGAAGGGGGCCATATGATGCCCAAGTGAAGAAACGTTAACTACCCTCGCGCCATTGGCATTTTTTAATGCCCGCCATAACCTTGCCACCAATTGGAACTGTCCAAAGTAATTGGTCGATAGTTGTGATTCGAAACCACGGCTGTCCCGTTGCAAAGGCACCCACATGATTCCAGCATTGTTGACCAATAAATGTAGCGGTCTTCCCGAAGTAAGGAATTTGTCTGCAAATGCATCGATGGAGTCAGCCTCAGCGAGATCCATTTCCTCAATTTCCACATTTGGAATGCCTTCAAGGTTTTTCTTTGCCTTTTCGATATCCCTGGCCGGTACGATTAAGGTTGCACCCGCTGCCGCCAGTATTTTTGTAGTTTCCAGGCCGATGCCGGTGTTGCCCCCGGTTACAATTGCGATCTTTCCTTTAAGGTCAATGCCCTTGATAACTTTCGTTGCTGTAGAGGTAGCCCCAAAACCCGAGCCCAGTGGGCGCTGTAATGCACCTTGATAATTGTTCTTTTCCATTTTTTGTTTTTGATTAAATGTTATAGGACAAATCTAGGGGGTTTGGGAAGGGCTAGTTTTGTTCAGCCTGTCAAATAACTTTGTTTGCAGCGTCAGGTTTTTGGCCGGGGGCTTTTGTTTATGTTCAAGGTTATTGTTATGGGCGTATGCTCCAGGGCAGTTTTCAATAATTATTAAGTTCGTGAAACCAAGAAGATGCCGGTTTGAATTACACGAAGCAAATGCCCCCAGGCAGCAAGGATTTTTCTGCAGATCTTTGCTTGATTTTTTTACCCTTAGCGCAATTACTAAAGTCAACATCAATTGTGTTGTATTCATATCCGAGCCCAAGGGCGGTCAAAGTGATCATCGGTGCTGCCCCGCGCATCACTTGAATAAAAACACTTCCCAGCGAGAAAAAAAAATGAAATCATGATTAATTTACCAGTGGCGAGATCTGGGCTATCTTATAATAGCACCGTGGTGTTTATACTTTTCTTGACCCGAATAATAATAATTTTAATGCTTTTTTGACATATCAAAGCACTTTAGTGTTCACTTAAACAAACTGGGTATAAATTTAAACAATTGTGCTATCCTTAAAATTGTAGTTGCCTTAGCTTCGAATAACTAAACTACTAAAAACCATAACCTTTTTTCCGGGCAGTATATTAAAGCAAGTAATTCCTAGACTTACCTTCATAAGCACAGCTTTGATGGAATGTCAGATAAGGAAATGCGAAAGCCGACAAATAATTTCCCAGTGTCTAGAGATGATGGTTTTATTGTACGGAAGCTAACCAAGTATGAACCAAATTTAACGAACGCAGATGAAAGCACCCTAGTTGCCCCGAATCTATCGAAACCTTGATGCATATTGAAATCATTCAACCTGTATCTGATACTAACCTTAACCAAAATAAACCTAATCTTATGACAAAAAGCTACTATTACTTCAGGGAGGGGTTAATCCGCTCTTCCGCAGCCAAAAGAGTTGAAAAACTGTTTTTAACAATCCTACCTAATCAGGGCGGCATGTAATTATCCAATTCTATTTCTCTTTAAATGATCTTAAATAATGGAAAAAATAAACAAGATGGGTAATGTTGCGCGCTCCGGAATTTGGGGCTCAAAGCAGCTATTACTCATGATGTACTTAACACTGCTTGTCTCTGCCCTGTTGGTTGATACAGCAGTGGCGCAGCAACGGCGAAAGGTAACAGGGACGGTGGTTGATGAACAAAAACAGTTACTAACAGGGGTAACTATTATTGTGAAAGGTACCAGCCTGAAAGCACAAACCGGTACAAACGGCGAATTTACTATTGAAGTGCCTGCCGACCGGCTGATACTTGTTGCGGCGTACGTTGGTATGAAGTCTCAAGAGGTGAATATAGCCGGCAAGGCCACTGTAAGCATAACAATGAAATCCAATTCCGACCAATTGACTGACGTGGTGATCGTAGGGTACGGCGTCCAGAAGAAACAAAGTGTTGTCGGTGCAATTACCCAGACTACCAGCGAGGTGCTGGAAAGAACCGGCGGTGTATCCAGTTTAGGCGCGGCATTAACAGGGAATTTGCCAGGTGTAATCACTACTGCAAGTACTGGAATGCCTGGGGATGAAGATCCTCAGATTCTGATCCGTGGCCGCAGCACCTGGAACAATGCCAGCCCGCTGATTTTAGTCGATGGCGTTGAACGATCCATAAATAATATTGACATCAGCTCTGTAGCCTCAGTTTCTGTGCTCAAGGATGCCTCAGCCACCGCGGTATTTGGGGTAAAGGGGGCTAACGGAGTAATCCTGGTTACCACCAAAAGAGGGCGCGAGGGGAAGGCGGAAATCAGGGCAGCGGCAAACGCCGTAGTTAAATCAGCATCTAAATTGCCGGGTAAGCTCGACTCTTACGACATGTTCCAGGTGCGCAACCGGACAATCGAATATGAATTGTCGCTCGCTCCGGGGGCATGGAGTTCATATCTGCCAGAAGCGGTGATGCAAAAATACCGCTCACCAGCCAATCTTGAAGAAGCTGAGCGCTACCCCAATGTAGACTGGGTGAATACCCTATTTAGGGACAATGCAATGTCTTATAATGCCAATCTCAACGTAAGTGGCGGCACCTCATTTGTAAAATACTTTTCTGCTGTTGATTACCTGGACGAGGGGGATTTATTTAGGAGGTTTGGCAACGACCGTGGATATAACGGCGGTTACAGCTTCAAAAGATTGAACGTGCGGAGCAACCTTGATTTTCAACTGACACCATCAACAGTGTTCAGGACCAATATCTCTGGCTCAAGGGGTACCTCAGAGCGGCCATGGATTGATGTTAACCCTTACAATACCTGGACGGCAGCCTATTCTGCTGCGCCGAATCTCTATCTCCCGGTTTACTCGGATGGCACATGGGGATATTATAAGCCAAATGAACAACAAAGTCTAAACTCAGTCCGGATTTTATCTACCAGTGGCCTTCAAACTACCACAACTTCGCGCATTACAACAGATTTTACCTTGGACCAGAGTTTAAACTCACTGGTTAAAGGTTTGAGCTTAAAAGGAACATTGTCCATCGACAATACATTTATCGAAGCCGGTCGTGGCATAGATGACCGTAACAATGGAACCTTAAGTAAATACATTGACCCTGAAACAGGGGTGGTAAGTTATTCGCAAACAAAGGACGCGGCAACAGAACTGGAATGGAGGGAAAGCGTAAGGTGGGCAAGCCGGGCGGGAGATGTCAATGATGGAGCAACTTACCGCAGAATGTTTTCTCAGATGCAAATCAACTATGCCAGAACCATTGCCCAAAAACACAATTTGACAGCTATGGGGCTTTGGAGCAGGGATAATACCGCTACTGGAAGTATTATCCCTTCTTATCGCGAAGACTGGGTGTTCCGTACGACCTACAATTATGCAGGAAGATATAGCCTTGAATATAACGGAGCTTATAATGGGTCAGAAAAATTCGGACCCGCTTATCGTTTTGATTTCTTTTCTTCTGGAGGACTTGGGTGGATGATTTCCGAAGAAAAGTTTATGAAACCAATCAAATTTATCAACTCTTTAAAATTACGCGGATCCTATGGCGAAATCGGTGATGATGGCGGTTCGCCCAGATTTGCGTTTTTAACGAACTGGGCGTTTGGAGGCACTACCCCAATGGGCATTACTGGAGAAGCTGCTGAAAATAGCCCTTACAATTGGTACAGGGAAACTGGGGTGGGTAATCCGAATGTTCGTTGGGAGAAAGTGGTAAAGAAAAATATCGCACTTGACTTTGGTTTCCTGGGAAATATGATTAGCGGCAGTGTAGATTTCTTTCAGGATAACCGAAGCGATATTCTTACGGGTACCTCACGGGCCGTTCCAAGCTATTATGGCGCTCAGCCACCCACCTTTAATGTTGGCAAGGTACGCTCCAGGGGTTATGAAATCGACATCCGTTTTAACAAGAAAATCACCGGAAATTTTACAGTATGGGCTAACCTCAATTATACCCATACCAGAAATAAGGTGATTGATGCCGATGTTGCCGAGTTACTACCCGAATATGCAAAGCCTATCAACAAACAGATTGGACAAGCTTATAGCTATGTGAGCCAGGGCTACTACAATACATGGGATGAGCTTTACGGAAGTACGATGCATAATGCCAACGACCAGCAAAAACTCCCTGGTAATTTTCATATTGTTGATTACAATGGCGATGGTATTATCGATGCAAATGACAACATTCCCTATGCTTACTCTGGATCTCCCGAGAATACCTACAATGCTACAATAGGGTTCGAATGGAAAGGTTTTAGTGCCTTTGCCCAGTTTTACGGGGTCAACAACGTCACCCGTCAGGTGGTATTGGGCACATTTTCTGGCAAAAATACAGTTGCTTACGCCGAGGGGAGCTACTGGTCAAAAAGTAATACGATTCCGGACGGGCCGATGCCTCGATGGGAGACAACACCTGCCTCATATTACGCGGCTGACAGGTATTTTTATGATGCATCTTACCTGCGGTTAAAAAATGCTGAGATTGCTTACACCTTTAGGCAGCAATGGGTGAAAAAAGCAGGTATATCAAGCGTGCGCCTATTCCTGAACGGAAACAACCTACATGTATGGACCAAGATGCCCGACGACAGGGAAGCAAATTATCAAAGTGCTGGCGGACAAGCTTGGGCCTCACAAGGCGCTTATCCAACTGTAAAGCGGTATAATTTAGGGGCCAATTTTACTTTCTAAACATGATCATGATGAAAAAAAATATAAAATCCTTATTGTTTATAGGACTCATTGGTGTAGGGGTCGGCGTGGTATCTTGTAAAAAGTATTTAGATAGAGATCCCCAGGCAACCGTTTCCGCAGAATCCGCTTTCAAAGATTTTCGTAGTTTTCAGGGCTTTACCGAAGAACTCTATAACTGTATTCCAGATTTTACCAATCGGTACTGGACCAATAGTTTTAACTGGGGTGAAGATGAAATCCAGTCCACAGTGCAAAATTTCCATTTGGTTAATAAAATTGATAATGGTGACTTTTGGGGCTGGCAAAGGGAATTTGACGGATGGGGAGCCGGATTTTTAGACAATGCGAACGCAAATACCAACAACGATCGTTTTTCAAAAGGCCTGTATCCACTGGCCTGGTACGGCATTCGTAAAGTGAATTTAGGTCTTGAAAACCTGAATCTGATGGTCAATGCAACTGACGAGGAACGTAATTTGATTAAAGGTCAATTATTGTTTTTTAGGGGCTGGTTCCATTTCCAGCTTATCCAATATTTCGGGGGATTGCCATACATTGACAAAGTACTGCCAGCTGATGAAGAGTTGAGATTGCCCAGGCTAAAGTATCAGGAATGTGCAGCGAAGGCAGCACTGGATTTCAGGGCAGCTGCCGATCTTTTGCCTGTAAACTGGGATAACACAACAGCTGGAATCCAGACCCTGGGAAAAAACCAATTGCGCATCAATAAGATTATGGCGCTGGGCTACCTGGGTAAAAACTATCTCTGGGCCGCAAGTCCATTGATGAACTTAGAATCCACTGGCAGTAAAACCTACAATATAGAGCTGAGTAAAAAAGCGGCTGCAGCGTTTGCCGAATTGCTGAAACTAACTGAAAATGGCACTGCTCCTTATAAGTTATTGCCTTTCTCGCAATACAGTACCAATTTTTATACAACCGGACAAAACTTTTTGATCCCTGGGGGAACTGAAGCAATATTTACCGGGCCATATTGGGGAGCACATGGTTCAACCTACGGTACTGCAAAACAATATACGCCAGCAATAGTAGGGGCCGATGCACTGGTATTTGCACCAACTGCAAATTATGTCAATTATTATGGGATGAAAAATGGCTTGCCAATTTCGAACTCTACCCAGGCAGATCCCACTGGTTCGGGATATGATCCGCAATTTCCATGGCGTGATCGGGATCCAAGATTTTACAATGATATCATTTACGATGGGGTTAAAGTGGTACAGGGAACTTTGGCCGCAAATATGGAACCACATCGCTATGCAAATCTTTACACCAACGGAAGTTACAGAGATGAACGTTCTGGCAGCCGTACAGGGTATATGATGTTCAAATTTGTGCCCAGGACTGCCAATAACTTTGATCAGGGCTGGAATTATGGCCAGAACCTGAATATCAAGGTTTCATACATGCGCTTGGCTGATATTTACCTAATGTACGCCGAATCGGTTGCTGCAGGTTACGATTCTCCAATTGCTACCTCTGAAGGCTTTGGCAAAAGTGCTGTAGATGCAATTAATGTGATTCGGGACCGGGCTGGTGTTGGGCATGTTGCCCCACAGTTCTTAACCTCGGCAACGGAGTTTATGAAAGAAGTAAGACGTGAACGTGCCGTTGAACTTGCCTTTGAAGGGCACCGGTTCAATGACCTTCGCCGCTGGCATTTACTTGCCGAGCTGCCTTACACTTTAAAAACAGCTGCTGAATTTGATCGCGCCGCCCCTTTAAACGCTGCTACCGATACCAAATTGAACAAGGTTGTAAATTATCGTGAGCGATTAATATTACAGCGCCCCTTTAGTGAAAAACATTATTGGTTGCCGCTAAAAAGGGCAGATGTAAATATGTACAAGGAGTTTGCACAAAACCCCGGATGGTAAGGTAGTTCATGATCACAACTAATTAAAGACAAGAATGATGAAATTTTTAAGAAATACATGGGCTTTGTGTGTCTTTTTTACACTGCTTGCTGGTGTAATCAAAGGTCAGGATGCCGTTAAGATACCTATAAAAGCTGTCGTTCGCGATATCAATGGAAATCCGGTAAAGGGAGCATCCATAAGTATTGAAGGAAACGAGGTGCTCACTATAGTAAACCAGTCAGGTGAATTCTCTTTATCAGCTGATGCGAACAGCACCTTCATGGTAAGTGCTAAAGGTTATAAAAACTCGCTGGTAATCGCAGTAGCCAACCTGAAGCAGATCACATTGACCAAAGATGACCGACTGGTAAATATTGGCTTTAAAAATGCAGCGGAAAACAATCTTCCTCCCGGGGTTTCAAATGTTAACCTGGCTCAGCTTTTTGAGAAAAACTTTACCACCTATGGGTTGGATGGCATAGAGGCTTTTGCTCCCGGGTTTAATGGCAACAACCTTTGGGGTATGAACACCTCGTTAATATTGGTTGACGGTGTTCCAAGGGATGTAAACAGTATCACACCAAATGAAATTGAGGATATCACTTTTCTAAAGAGTGCCTCTGCGGTTGCCCTGTACGGCAGCCGTGGTGCAAAAGGGGTAATTTTGATTACTACCAAAAGAGGTACTCCGACTAAACAGAAAATAAACATTCGTTCCAATATCGGTCTGAATACGCCAAAAGGGTTCCCGCGATATCTGGGCTCCTCAGAGTACATGAGCTTGTATAATGAGGCACTATCAAATGACGGCCTGGCAGCGGTTTATACACCAGAGACAATTTATAATCACGCTGGCAGTAACCCTTATCGTTATCCGAATGTAGATTATTACTCGTCTGATTACCTTAAAAATAGTTTTGCACGCTATGATGGAGTGGCGGAAATTTCAGGGGGAAATGAGCGTGCCCGTTACTATACCAATGTTGGGTTCGTGTCAACCGGTTCGCTGATTAACTTTGGCGAAGCAAAAGAGAATAACACAACAGAACGCTTCAATATCCGCGGAAATGTCGATATGCAACTCACAAAGGCACTAAAAGCACGGGTAGATGCAAGCGCTGTATTTTCAAGCGGCGGTGGGGTAAACACGAATTATTGGGCTAACGCTGCAACCCTGCGCCCTCATCTGTTCACCCCCTTAATCCCAATCAATCTATTGGAACAGAGCGACCAGGTGAGTAGGGCGATGATCAAAAATGCAACAATCATTGATGGACAATACATTCTAGGGGGCACCCAGTTAGATCAAACTAATCCATTTGCTGCCATTTATGCAGGGGGAAATAACAAATTTGTGCAACGACAGTTCCAGTTTACTACTGGTGTTGATGCTGATTTGAAAGGGATTTTGAATGGACTTACCTTTAGCACCACTATGGGGGTCGATTACCTGAACAGCTACAATCAAGGGTATCGAAATGGTTATGCAACTTACCAGCCCAACTGGACTACTTATTCGGGCACCACATTAATTGGCAGCCTGACCCGCTGGGGAGAAGATACGAAAACCGGCGTTCAGAATATTGCAGATAGTTATTACCGGCAGACCATTTCCCTCTCTGGGCAGTTTAACTACAATACCACAATCCGTAGCAATCATCATATTTCCGCGATACTCCTTGCAGCAGCGTACCGTCAATCGCAATCCGAAGTTTATCAGCCCACGACAAATTCTAATTTAGGGTTGCAATTGAATTATGATTTTAGTCATAAATATTTTGCTGAACTTACCGGCGCCCTGGTACGCTCGCCCAAAATGCCGCCTGGAAACAGGATTGCGCTTTCGCCGGCAGCATCTATTGGATGGCATATTGGCGAGGAGCCCTTTTTGAAAAAAGTTTCATTCATTAATGAGCTAACATTAACCGCGTCGGCAGGGATTTTAAATACCGATCTTGATTTCGACGAGTATTTCGCATACCAGAGTATCTATACAGCCACAGGTGGTAACTGGTATGGCTGGAATGATGGTACAGGTACACAGTCTACAGATTCCCGCCGTGGGTCCAACATGGATTTAACTTTTGCTAAAAGAAAAGAAATCAGTATTGGAATAAAGGCAGGGATGTTCAAAAATCAGTTTAATTTCGGAGCAAATGTTTTTAGAAATAACATTACCGGGATTATCGGTCAAATTAACGTCCTTTATCCGAGCTATTTCACTACCGGATTCCCGAGTTCATCTTTTGTTCCTTACAGCAATTATAATAGTGACCAGCGTACCGGTTTGGATTTTTACTTAAATTTCAACAAACGCATTGGGGCTGTTGACTGGACTTTGGGAATCTCTGGGACATATTATACAACCAAAGCAACTAAACGGGCCGATTTGTTAACTTATGAGAATAGCTATCAATACCGTGCAGGCAAACCACTTGATGCCATTTGGGGATTAAAAAGCGATGGTTTTTATATGGATGCCAGCGAAGTGGCTGCCGCCGATGGAATCAATGGCGCGAAACCCGCATTCGGATCTGCACTGGTTCCCGGGGATATCAAATATATTGATCAAAACGGAGATAAAATTATTGACGACAAGGATCAGGTATATCTGGGGCGTGGCGGCTGGTTCGGTGCGCCATTTACAGCAGGATTGAACCTAACTGCCAAATGGAAAAACTTTACTCTGTTTGTTTTGGGCACAGGCCGTTTCGCAGGAAGTGCCATGAAAAGCGATAACTATTTCTGGGTAAACGGAAGTGACAAATATTCGGCAGTTGTGCGCGATAGATGGACACCGCAAACTAAAAACACGGCAACCTTTCCGCGACTAACCACCTCAAACGGTGATAATAATTTTAGGGCCTCTGATTTCTGGTTGTACAGCACTGATCGGTTTGATTTATCCAAAGTCCAGATTTCATACACCATCTCCGATAAGCTGTTTAAAAGTAAAGTATTGAAAGAACTTGGTCTATATGTGGCCGGGTTTAATCTTTTGACAATTGCAAAAGAAAGGGAAATACTTGAGCTGAATTTAGGGGGGGCTCCGCAAACAAGGTTATACAACCTGGGTGTGAAGGCAATGTTTTAATTGAATATTAGATTAGAAAAGATGAACAGAATATTAATAGGATTTATAGTTGTCGTGGTGATGCTCTCGGGATGTAAAAAGTTTACAGATCCCGCTCCACAAAATAATGGGGATTTTGAGAACATCTATACAGAACCTGCCCTTGCCCATGGGTTATTGCTAAATGGCTATACCCGGCTCCCATCAAATGGCTGGTCGTTTAATGACGTTGCTACAGATGATGCGGTAAGTAATGATATCAATAATAATTTCAGGAAAATGGCCACCGGACAATGGTCGGCTGCCTTTAATCCCCTAGATCAATGGACAAATGCAAGGGCGGGTATTCAGTATATCAACTTATTTCTGGCCGAAGCAGATAAGGTACTCTGGGATTCAAAAGACCCGGTGCTGAGCCGGATGTTTAACGACAGGCAAAAAGGGGAAGCGTATGCTTTGAGGGCCTACCTGATGTCGTATATGCTACAGGCGCATGCAGGTAAAGTAGGCGGCACTTTATACGGCTTCCCGCTGGTACTCGAACCCGAAACGCCAGCCTCTAATTTTAACCAGCCAAGGGCTACATTTGATGCCTGTATGAAACAGATTTATGGTGATTTGGATAAAGCCGAACAATTGCTTCCCTTAGATTATGCAGATATCAGCAGCACCAGCCAGATCCCAGCAAAATATGCAGGCGTTAATGTAGAAACCTATAACCGTGTTTTTGGCAAGTTTTTTAATCAGCGCATGACGGGCCGTATTTCAAAAGCCATCCGTGCCAGAGTGGCACTAATGGGGGCAAGCCCGGCTTTCAGTACCGGTAATTCTACCTCATGGGCCGATGCCGCCGGCTACGCAGCGCAAGTACTTGCATTGAATAATTGGCTCGCTAATTTAGACCCAAATGGTGTTACCTGGTACGATAACAAGTCAGAAATTGATGCGTTGGCCTCGGGCGCAAGCCCCAGGGAAGTGCTTTGGCGTACAAATGTCGGCTCAAATAGTGATTTGGAAGCTGCCAACTACCCGCCAACCCTCTCTGGCCAGGGCCGCATAAACCCCACCCAAAACTTAGTCAATGCTTTTCCGATGCAAAACGGTTATCCTATTACTAACAGCCCACAAAGTGGTTATAATCCTGCTGCCCCATTTACAGGCCGAGATCCACGGTTGGCAAAATTTATAGTTTATAATGGAAACACAATCGGGCCAACGAGTAAAGTGATTAACACCACAACAGATGTGGCGACCAATGATGATGGATTAAATAGAAAAGAAGTTTCTACACGTACCGGTTACTACATGAAAAAATTGCTAAGGCAGGACGTTAGCCGTACGCCAACTGTAAATAATCAGAAGCATTACAGGCCACATATCCGCTACACGGAAATCTTCCTGATTTACGCCGAGGCAGCAAATGAGGCGTGGGGTCCAACAGCCAATGGCGGCAATCCTTATTCTGCCTATGACATCATTAAAGCTATCCGCGCCAGGGCTGGTGTTGGGACTACAAATGGGGATGCCTACCTCGAATCGATCAAAGGAGACAAAGATGCTATGCGGACATTGATTAGAAATGAACGTAGGTTGGAATTGGCTTTTGAAGGATTTCGTTTCTGGGATCTTCGCAGATGGAACGCAGCATTGACCGAACCGGTGAAAGGGTTGAGCATCTCGCTGGGAGTCTATCAGGAAATCAATGTAGAGGCAAGAAGCTATCAGGAGTACATGAGATTCGGCCCCATTCCATACAGTGAAATACTAAAGTACAATGCTTTGCAACAAAATACAGGATGGTAATATTCATTCACAATAAAAAATAACATAATGAAAAATAAAGTATATCTTTTACTTGCGCTCGTTTTAACACTTAGCGCCTGCAAAAACGAAGAGTGGGCATTTCCTGATAATGAGGTTCAAACCGTTTATTTTGCCTATCAGGGGCCCATTCGGACCATCACTATGGGCGATGATATTTTTGATACTTCACTGGATAACCAACACAGGCTGCGGATTATGGGTACGGTTGGCGGAGTTTACGCCAATAAGGAAGATATTACCATTGGCATCAGTGTAGACAATTCACTAACCCAGGGATTATCTTATCCATCGCCTTACAGTGGCGTTATAAGGCCTATGCCGGCGAACTACTATACGCTTGCAGCCAACAAAATTGTCATCCCAAAAGGAAGCCTTACCGGTGGGGTGGATGTGCAGCTAACTGAGGCTTTTTTTGCTGACCCACTGTCCGTCAATACCACTTATGTGATCCCTTTAACGATGATGAGCGCTGATCAAAACAAAAAAATACTGCCCGAGAAAAAATACACCCTGTATGCGGTAAGGTATATCAATACCTGGCAGGGCTTCTACCTTCGCAGAGGTAAGGATGTGATTACTGGCAAAAACGGTAATACCTTACTCAATCAAACCATAACCCGCCACATGAAGTATGTGGAGAATGATGAAGTCAACAAAGTCAATACGCGTTCGCTAACCCAAGCAGAGTTTCCTGTCACCTTTAAAGTAGCAGGGGGAACCAGCATCAACCGTACCCTTTTGCTAACTTTTGATAATAGCGGAAGCTGTACCGTTACAGCAGCCGACGCTAGTTTTACCGCGAGCGGTACGGGTAAATTTGTTAAAGCAGGCGAGAAAAATAGTTGGGGTAGCCAGGATCGGGATGCACTTTACCTGAATTATCAGATAGATTTAAGTGATAGAACAGTGAGTAGCCAGGATACGCTAGTCATGCGCGACCGTGGGGTGAAGGCAGAATCCTTTACTCCGATCAGGTAATTAATAATTAATCAAACAATCGCGAAATGAAAAGATTATACAAAATAGCATTTGGCCTGGCTGGGGGAATTTTACTTGCCTCGTGCCACAAATATGAAGCCCTTGAATTTCAGGTGGCTAAGCCCACAAGTTTTGCCGCCCAGGAGCAGATCGATGCCTATAAGCCATTAAAAACATATATTGATAGAACGGCAAACCCTAACTTTAAATTCGGTGCAGGAGCGGGTTTGCAAGCCTATCTCTCCAAAGGCGTAATTTATCGGCTGATCAACAGTAATTTTGATGAAATCACGCTTGGTTACGAAATGAAACATAGTGCGGTAGTACAGGCTGATGGAAGCTTGGCTTTAACCAATGTTAAAAGCCTATTGGAAACCGCATCCAAAGCTGGTATCACCGTATTTGGCCATACCCTCGCCTGGCATGCCAACCAAAATGCAACCTATTTAAAAGGATTGATCGCCCCTGTGGTGATTCCTTCAAGCGGTGGGCCTAGCTGGGATCTGGTAATCGGTGCTGATTTTGAAACAGATAATACCTCAGTTTATCAATCCAACACAAACGCTGTATCTTCTTTTACTGCTGCCGGCGAAGGTTTTAATGGTACAGGGCGAGCTTTGAAAATTAGCAATTCCGCTGTTAGAACCAACGATTATGATGCACAGCTATTCCTTAAGTTTCCAGCAGTAGCGGTGGGAGAGCGGTATGAGCTCAAAATGAATGTGCGTTCAGACCTCGCGGCATCTTACCCTACACAGGCCCACATTACGCCCGGGGCATATAAATTTTACGATTTTTTTGGCACCATTTCATCCACACCAACCTGGACAACCTATACCAAGGAAATAACTGTTACCGCAGACATGGCAACGAGCGGTGCGCTTGCTTTTAATCTTGGGAAAACAGCCACGAGTTTCTATTTCGATAACATTACCCTGAAAAAATACAATCCGCTTGGTGGAAGCACGATTGTGGAAAAGACTGCCGAGCAAAAAAAGGTCATTTTAACCACTGCGTTAGAGACCTGGATTAAAGGCATGGTTTCTGCTTCAAAGGACTATGTTAAGGCCTGGGATGTAGTAAACGAGCCGATGGATGATACGAAACCAGCTCAGCTAAAAACTGCTGCCGGCCGTACTTCCATTGCAGCTGACGAGTTTTTTTGGCAAGACTACCTGGGCAAAGATTATGCCCTGCAAGCATTTCAATTTGCCAGGCAGTATGGTAATGCTGACGACATTCATTTTATCAACGATTATAACTTGGAATCCAATATCGATAAATGCAAAGGATTAATCGATTATGTAAAGTACCTGGAGGGTAAAGGTGCCAAAATAGATGGCATTGGCACCCAGATGCATATCATTGCAACTGCTGATAAAGCTAAGATCGAAGAAATGTTTAAATTACTGGCCGCAACCGGCAAACTGATCAAAATATCGGAGCTGGATATGGGCTTTGCAGGTAATGTCAAAACTGCGCAGGCAACGGCCGAGCAATACGCAGCTCAGTCTGAGATGTACAAATATGTAATCAAGAAATATTTTGAACTCATCCCGGCAGCCCAAAGATATGGCATTACCATATGGGCACCTCAGGATAGTCCGGCAAGTTCAAGTTGGCGCGCTGGAGAGCCAATCGGTTTGTGGACAGAAGGTTTTGTGAGAAAACCGGCCTATGTTGGCGCAGCCGACGGACTGAGAAACAAATAAAAAACAATATGCTTTAAAGCCAGGGATATCGATTAAGGTTGTTCCTGGCTTTTTTAGTTAGTCACCTGGTGAATTGAAAATGAGAGGCCTGGTTACATTGTAGCCGTTGTTTCTGTAGTTCAGAGGCTTATTCTGACAGTTGCTTTCTGCTAGCCCCTTAAAAAGATTAATATAGTTATGCAATCGATTGTTTTTATCGAAAGTAAGTAATATATTCGGTTAAGAATTACTCAGGCTATAGTTGCATGAGTATCGGCTCAAAACAACCAAATATTAAGGCTATAAATGATGTGTTTTTGTGAAAAAACCGGGGATAGGGCCGAGAGGCTTCCTAATTCTGTTAAAATTTTATATTGCTACATTTTCCAGACTTTGTAAGCATGAACATAAAACCCTACTTTGCGCTTTGTGCGTTGCTTCTGATTACCCTGCTTACTATCCAACACTCCTGTGCTGAGGTAAAACTCCCCCATCTGATCGGTAACCGAATGGTGTTGCAACGAAATACGAATTTAAAAATCTGGGGCTGGGCCAGTTCAAGTGAAAGGATTAAACTTTCCTTTAATAACAGCGTGTTTGAGACAGTTACCGGCACTGATGGCAAATGGTTGATCGCACTTCCCAAGATGAAAGCCGGGGGGCCCTATACCATGACCATCCAAGGGAAGAATTTGATTACGTTATCTGATATTCTAATTGGGGACGTATATTTCTGCGCAGGCCAGTCCAACATGGTATTGGCTATGGAAAGACTCAAAGAAAATTATCCTGATGAGGTCGAGCATGATAATTTTCCTCAAATCCGGAATTTTTTTGTACCAACAAAAGCCGAAGTGTCCAAAGCGGCTCTTGATCTGCCCAGCGGTGAGTGGAAGTTGGCATCCGGCAAAGCATTGCTTGAGTTTGGAGGCGTTACTTATTTTTTTGCCAAGAAACTTTATCAAAAGTACAAAATCCCAATTGGGATTATAAACTCCAGCGTGGGCGGAACGCCGATTGAAGCCTGGATGAGTATGGATGCATTTAAGGATTTTACAAAGATAGCAGCGCAAATCGAAAAAATTAGGGATACTACCTATACCAGCAGCCTGAAATCATCCCTTGAGCCTAAACCTGGTAAAATAGCACAGGCATCCTATGTGCCAAAAACATGGCGTAAGTTCTGGATGCCAGGTTACTGGGCAGACCAGGGCGTGAGAAACTTGAATGGTATCCTATATTTTAAAAAAGAAATTAACGTTCCTGCAGAGATGGCCAGCAAGCCTGCAAAACTTTTTTTGGGGCGCATAATTGATGCAGATTCTGCTTTCGTGAATGGCGTGTTTGTGGGAAATATCACTTATCAGTATCCTCCCAGGAGATACAGTGTTCCAGCAAACCTGTTGAAACCAGGTAAGAATATCATTTTGGTAAAAGTTACCAATACAACAGGCAAAGGGGGATTTGTCCCCGATAAGAATTATTCGCTCCAGGTCGACGGGCAAATTTTTGATTTAAGGGGGGAATGGGATTATCAGGTGCATCAGGTATTTCCTAGACCGCCCTATACATCCCTCAATCAGCAAATTACCCAGCCAGTTGCAGCACAAAATTCCCCTACAGGACTTTACAATACCATGGTTGCACCCGCACTCAACTATAGCATTTGCGGCTTTTTATGGTACCAGGGAGAAACAAACTCAGGTAAAGCTAAAGAATACGCTAAGCTGCTGCCGGCATTAATAAACGATTGGAGAAGTAAATGGGGATTAGGCAATATTCCTTTTTTGTATGCCCAACTCCCCAATTATATGGAGGTAGACTATCTTCCGGGGGAGAGCGATTGGGCACAGCTTCGTCAGAGCCAATTCCAAACTTTAAAAGTAGTGAATACCGGGATGTCTGTAGGGCTTGGAGCCGGCGAATGGAATGATATTCATCCCCTTAATAAAAAACAAATTGGCGAGCGGTTGGCTTTGTGGGCCGAAAAACTAATTTATGGTGAAAATAACATAATTTACTCCGGACCGCTATATCGATCAGCAACCATCCAGGGCAAGCGCGTGATTTTAAATTTTGATCATGTTGGAAGTGGGCTAATTGCAAAAGGAGAACCCGAACTGTATCACTTTGCCATTGCTGGCGCCGATAAAAAATACCTTTGGGCCAGCGCTAAAATTGAAGGTAATACAGTAATTGTCTGGAATGATAGTATTTCCAGTCCGGCTGCTGTTCGGTACGCTTGGGCAGATAATCCCGAAGGGGCAAATTTGTATAACCGGGAGGGATTGCCGGCTGCACCCTTTGAAGCGGAAATAAAGTAACCTGGCCCAGGCCTGTTACCTGTATTTACACGAAATCAATATAAACCATTGGTGTACCAAGCTGAGTTATGCGGTTGCTACACCAATACAATTGCAACAAAGCTACTAATGCGCGAATGTATGTTATGATGTTAAAAAGATTATCAAGTAAAGTGGCAATTTCCTTTGTGGCAATATGGTCACTCACCTGCAATATCGTAAGCGGGCAAAATAAACCTAACTTCATTACCCTCAACACTAAAAATGGTCTTTCTTCAAATACCGTGAATACAATCCTGCAAGACCATAACGGATTGGTCTGGTTTGGTACTAATGATGGCCTGAATAAATTTGACGGCACCAATTTTACCGTATATACCAATAAGAGTGGTGATAGCACGAGTATTCCTTCTAATAGTATCTCTGCACTTTTAGAAGATCGCAAGGGTAGGCTTTGGATTGGCACAAGTGGTGGAGGGCTCGCTTTATATGATGCTAAACAAAATAAATTTAAATCTTTTGTAGGAGAGGGTATCCCGAATCGTAACACCCCATTTAATGTGTTAACCCTCTATGAAGATAAAACCGGAAATATTTGGGTAGGTACTTTTGGGGGGTACAGGGTTATCAATACCAAAACGTTTAAGGTAAGGAATGTTGGGATCAATGCATTAATGGGCAGTGGTTCCAGTGTGCTTTCATTTCATCAAGGGAGCGGCAATAAGTTATGGATTGGTACCAACCTCGGGCTTTTGTCACTTGATTTAAGCAGCGGTACAACCGAAAAGTTTATTCACAATCCGGCTGACCAGTCAAGTCTCAGCAATAATTTTATCAAAACCATTGTGCAGGACGAGAAAGGACGGATATTTTTTGGAACCTATAATGGCTTGAACATGTTGTTGGCTGACGGGAAACATTTCAAATCATTTTTGCAGCCCAATGATAAACTGTTTTCTGATGATATCATTTATTCAGCTAGATTACAAAAAGGAGGTAAATTATGGTTGGGGACAGAAGACGGGGTTTCAATTTTTGATACCGGAACTGAGACCTTCTCCATGATTCGCCCTAACAGGCGGGAATCCTTTGGCCTTAGCCATAAGTCTGTAAGAAGTATTTGTATGGCTAATAATGGGATTGTCTGGCTTGGCACCTACCAGGGTGGGGTAAATAAGTTTGATCCCAATTTGGCGCTCTTTAACCTCAAGCGCAGCAGCCCTTTCGATCCCAAGGGACTTTCCTCACCCATTGTCACCTCCTTTGCAGAATACTCAAAAAGAAAAATTTTCGTGGGAACAGATGGGGGAGGCTTACACCTTTTCGATCACGACGATGGGATATTTGAGCATATTGACATCAAGAGTAAAATTGATTTTTCCCGAAATCCATTGGCCATACTTACACTAACCCTTGATTCTCGGGGTACACTATGGGTGGGAACCTACCAACATGGATTGTTTGCGTACAATCCAGGCACCAAAACTTACAAGCAGTTCCTGGCCGGCCCGATGGCTACTGATCTTAGCCAAAATGAAATTTTTGCCATCAAGGAAGACAGTAAAGGTTTGATATGGATTGGAACAAACGGAACCGGTGTTGATGTATTTGATTATAAAACCAATTCATTTACCAGCTATGGCACCCATTCACTGCCGCCCATGATCCTCCCAAGCAATGGTTTCATTCGCGCTATCGTCGAAGACCCTGATGGGAATATGTGGATGGCATCCAGTGGAACTGGAATAGCCGTATTTGAGCGTGGTAAGAAAAAATTTGCAACATACAGGAAATCAAATAGTGGGCTTTCTAATGATGTGGTATTGAGTTTATTATGTGATAGTAAAGGGAATATTTGGGCTGGAACCGACGGTGCTGGCATCGATTGTTTCAACCGTCGAACCGGAAAATTTACCAATTTTAACGAAGCGAATGGATTGTCTAATGCCATTGTTTATAAAATACTGGAAGGCAGGGATGGACTGATTTGGTTTAGTACCGATAACGGCATCAGTTGCCTTAATCCTGAAACAAAAAAAATAAAAAACTTTGGGCGTCCCAACGGGATGCAAGACAGTCCTTTTATTCTCGGTTCTGGGATTAGCACTTCAACTGGAGAACTTTATTTCGGCGGGCAAGACGGATTCAACTATTTTAATCCGCTTGAATTACCCACCAATAATGTGGTCCCAAGGGTATTGCTGACCGAATTAAAAGTTGCCAATACTCTTGTACTTCCTAGTGAAAAATCACCTATTCAGGAGCAAATCAGTTTAGCAAAAGAAATTAAACTCAGTTATGGGCAAAATTTTTCAATTGGTTATGTGGCGTTGAATTATACCGCACCGCAACAAAACCACTATTCCTACCGCCTTGTTGGTTTGGATCATAATTGGAATGAAGTAGGGAAAGAAAAAACAGCATATTATACCAATCTAGACCCCGGAGATTATGTTTTTCAGGTTAGGGCAAGTAACAACGATGGGGTGTGGAGTGATAAAATTACATCGATTGCAATACACGTACAACCTCCCTTATGGAGAACAACTTACGCCTATGTTTTTTATGTGGTCTTAATCGGCGCAATTCTATTTGCCATCAGGCAACGGGGAATTCAACGTATTAAACAGCAGCTTGCTATAGAACAAGCTCAAATTAACGCTGAAGAGAAGGTGCTTCAGCAGCGCAGAGACGCTGAACGGGCACATGCACTGGATATACAAAAGATCAAGTTCCTTACTAACCTAAGCCATGAATTTAGAACACCGATTTCCTTGATTTTAGCGCCCGTTGACAAGCTGCTTGCCGTTAAACAAGAACCTGCTGTTGCCGGTCAGGTAAAGATGATCCGTAGAAATGCCCGAAGGCTGCTGAATTTGGTAAATCAACTGCTCGATTTTAGGAAAATGGAAGAACAGGAATTGAAATTGAATCTGAGCGAAGCTAACCTCATTACTTTTATCACTGAAGCCGCGGAGGCATTTCAGGATCTTTCAGAACGCAAGAAAATTTCACTTCGCATTAACAGTGAAATTAAAAGTCTGAAAACGCATTTTGATCAGGACAAAATGGAAAGGATTATATTTAATCTGCTTTCTAATGCATTTAAATTTACAGAAGAAGGCGGAGAAGTATGTCTGAATATGTTCATCGGAAATGCTGCCGATCAGATTAAACCTCTATTTTGTATTGAGGTTTCAGATACGGGTATAGGCATAGCAAATCAAAGTAAAGATAAAGTGTTCGACCGATTTTTTATGGATAACAATGTAAGTTCCATTTTAAATCAAGGTAGTGGAATCGGACTATCGATTGTTAGGGAATTTGTAGAACTACATGGCGGACAAATTAGTGTGGAGAGTGAACTAGGACGGGGAACCGCGTTTTTGGTTTCGCTGCCATTTGAGGTAGCCACTGCTGAGGATATCCAGGAGTCGGACGATTCCGTTACTGGTGTGACAAACGAACAATCCGATGAGTCGGCTCTCGAGCCGATACCTGCTGAGGTCAGGATACCTACAATCCTGCTGGTTGAAGATAATGAGGAATTCAGGTTTTACCTAAAAGATAGCTTACAGCCTTTCTATCAGATTATAGAAGCGGCTAATGGTAAAGAAGGATGGCAAAAAATGCTTTCCGGACACCCGCAACTAGTTGTTACCGACGTTAGCATGCCGGAAATGAATGGCATTGAGCTCAGCCAGAAAATAAAGGCAGACAAAAGAACAAGTCATATCCCGGTAATTCTTTTGACTGCAATTAGTGGTGAAGATGAGCAGATTAAGGGCTTGAAGTCGGGCGCCAACGATTACCTCACCAAACCTTTTAATTTCGGGATTCTCCATGCAAAAATTGAGAATTTATTACTGTTTAACCGCTCGGTAAAAAACGCCTATTCTAAACAAGTGAAGGTACAGGCTAAAGAAATCGAAATTGAGTCGAGTGAGGTTAAATTGTTGAACAAAATCGTACAATATATCGATGAAAAACTAAATAATCCAGAGCTCTCGGTAGAAGAGCTTAGCAGGCATGTCGGTATGAGCCGAGGTTCTCTCTACCATAAATTACTTGAAATTACCGGTCTGACGCCAATCGAATACATTAGATCGGTAAAGCTGGAAAGGGCGGTGGAGTTCCTGGAGAAAAGCGATTATAATGTTGCACAGATTGCTTACATGACGGGTTTTGGGACCCCAAGCTATTTTTCGAAACTTTTTAAAGCTCAGTTTAATATGCTCCCCTCTGAATATATTAATGCAAAACGAAAAGATAAACGCGAGGTTTTAAAAGCTGTCTGATTATTTTTTATTTACAAACAAACATTTCCCGCATGCTTGTGAACCGAGGCAAATATAAATTATACTAGCACTTTGCTGGTTTAATCAGCTGAATCACTTATCGAAAAACAGCTAATTTTATCTGGACTATCGGCAATGAATTCTGCCAGCTTGAGGAGTTCATACGAAATAACCCCGTAGATCGTGCATCTGCGAGGCTATTTGTCAAGCTAGTTTAATTTATGCCAATTTCCAACAATCAAGATCAATAGAACATCCTTCTATTATAAAGATGAATTAGAAGTCGCATAGAGTAGTGTTGTCAGGTTAAATATTTCTGATATAAATTTATTTAGCTGTAAATGACCAAAAATCGATATTTACTTCAGGTTTATTTGCCCCTTTAATCGTTAGGAAAAGATCATGTTTTCCTGTCGCGCCATCAACCTTGCAGCTTACTTCTTTCCAGGCCTGCCCTTGCCCGGTGTTGGGCACAGCCAGTGTTCCAATTAGTTTTCCGGTAGGGCTACCCAACCGGAGTTCAATTTTATTGTCTTTTCCCATACACGCCACAGCAGCAGAAAATTTTTTTGCGCCTTTGCCAAAATCTACCCCTCTAACCTTAATCCAGTCTCCATCTTTGATATTTGTTACATTTAACCCCCCTTTGCTGCAGGTTTCAGTTTTAACCCCTATTTGATCATTCATGGTTTCGGCTTCTACCCGGGTATAGGGATTTAATCCATCCACCTGTGGCACGCCGTCCGGGGTGTAGGTTACCTGTTCGATGCTGCCATCTGACTTATAGTTAAGTACTTCAACAGCCAGATTTCGTTTAAATTCAGTAGGGATACCTAATTTGTATGCAACAGCCCGGTTGTGGTACGCATGGTACCACTGGCCTTTAAACTCAAAGATGCCCTGATGGTTATTGTTGTTATTCTTGGGAGGCTGGGCGGAAACAATTCCCCCGTAAGTAAAGCCAGTGGTCGGACTTTTACTCATCAAATAGTCGATGCGCATTTGAGCTTTCGGATTGGTTGAGTATGAAAAATAATAGATACCATTGCGTTTATGCATCCAGGAGGCCTCAAAAAATGCGGGCGCGGTAATTGAGGTCGCAGGACCATCTACACTAATCATGTCCCGGTTTAGTTTAATTACCCGGACATTGCTATCGCCGTTGCCGCCAAAGTACATATACGCCTGGCCATCATCGTCAATAAAAGTCATCGGGTCGAATAGCCACATATTCGGGGCGGGAAGTACACCCGGCGTTTGGGTTTCAACCAGTTTTTTTCCTATTGGATCTTTAAACGGGCCGATCGGACTGCCAGAGGTAGCTACGCCTATGCCATTGCCACCATTTCCAAAGTACAGAAAAATTTTGCCATCGCGGGCGATTACTGACGGGGCCCAGGTTCTTCCTGCCCAGGCTGCATCCCTTGGCGCTTCAAATACAACCCCGTGATCCGTCCAATTTTTCATATCGCTGCTTGAAACACAAACGATCGATTTCATTTTGTAGCCACTGTCTTTGTCATAGCTGTTTTCATCATCATTTGAAGCGTAGAGATAGATCCTGCCATTATAAACAAGGGTGCCTGGGTCAGCCAAATGGCGGTAGCCAACAATAATCTCATCGGCAAAACTGCTTTGCGCAGTGATAAAAACTAAAAAAAAAGTGCAGAAACTGAAAATGGATTTGATGCTCATAAAAAGTAAATTAGGTTAGTTTTAATATACTGCTAAAGTACCAAGATCATTTTCGCACAACTAGTTAATTTCATCAATTTTACTAGCACATTTGGTTATTTTAGTTATTTTTTGGAGCAGAATGGGTTGAAATAAAAACATTTGTCACATATATTTAAACAAAACTGGGCATAGATCTATATAATTTCTGGATAGTTTTGGATAACTCATCATACAATTCAAATTGAATACTGCCTACGCGCTATGAAGAATTTTAGACTATTTAAACTCTCGCTGCTTTTTTTGCTACCTACCGTGTATGTTCACGCGCAACAGGCTGAAAATCCAATCATTTTCGCCGATGTACCTGATCCTTCGATGATCAGAGTAGGCAAGGCGTATTATATGAGCAGCACAACCATGCACATGAATCCGGGTGTACCAATTATGAAATCCACTGATTTGACAAATTGGAAAATTGTAAGTTATGCTTATGATACTCTCGGAAATGCAGACGAACTAACTTTATCCAACGGAAAGTGGGATTACGGACGCGGGTCGTGGGCCAGCAGCCTTCGTTTCCATAAGGAGGTATACTACCTGAGTACCTTTTCCGGCACTACAGGAAAAACCTATATCTACCGAACAAAGGATATCGAAAAGGGACCGTGGAAGCTTACAGCCTTTGCGCCTTCTTTACATGACCACTCCCTGTTTTTTGATGAAGGAAAAGCGTACATGGTTTACGGTGCTGGGAAAATCATGTTAGCTGAGTTAAAAGAAGATTTATCTGGAATAAAACCCGATGTGAAACCTGTAGTCATTATCGAAAACGCAAGCCTTGCGGCAGGCCCGGGTATTGGTTTGCCCGCCGAGGGATCTCAATTATTTAAAATTAAAGGCAAATATTATCTTTTTAATATTACCTGGCCACGAAATGGGATGCGTACGGTTGTGGTGCATCGTTCAGATCGACTCAGTGGGCCCTATGAAGGGCGAGTGGCACTTAAAGATAAAGGTGTTGCACAAGGTGGTTTAATCAGTACACCTAAAGGAAAATGGTTTGCTTATCTTTTCAGGGATTTTGGTTCCGTTGGCCGTATTCCTTATCTGGTACCGGTTAGCTGGGAAAATGAATGGCCGGTGTTTGGGATTCACAGTAAAGTTCCCGAAATACTCGAGCTTCCGGTTAGCAGGGGCTTAATCCCTGGTATTGTAGCGTCTGATGAATTTGATCGCAAGAAAGCTAGCCCTGTACTGCCGTTGGTGTGGCAATGGAACCACAATCCGGACAATACATACTGGTCGTTAACCAACCGAACTGGTTTTTTGCGCATAACTACTTCCAGATTAGATACCAATATTCTTTTGGCACGCAATACCTTAACCCAACGCACCATCGGCCCTAAATCGACAGCTATCACCTCCGTTGATATCTCCAATATGAAAACCGGAGATCGTGCTGGGTTGATGTTGCTTCAACGTCAATTTGGCTGGGTTGGTGTTAAACACATGGGAGAAAAAAAAACAGTTGTAATGGTTAGTGCCCAAAATGGCACTGTGAACGGTGAAGATGTTCCCGCAGGACAGCGCACCATATATCTCAAAGCAAGTTGCGATTTTGAGCAGCGAACAGATAGAGGCAACTTTTTTTATAGCCTCGACGGTAAAACGTGGAAGCCGATAGGAGAATCATTGCAAATGACCTACACGCTCCCCCATTTTATGGGTTACCGTTTCGCACTATTTAATTACGCAACCCAAGACAGCGGAGGATATGTTGATTTTGACTATTTCAGGATTCACTTAAAGTAAAATAATTTCTGCCTGTATCATTTTCAAACAGTGGCCGGAAATCTTCTAGGGTAATTACAACACTAAAAATTAAATATATTATGAAGAAAATGTTATTATCTTTTTTTAACCTGTGCTTGGTTTTGGGAATGGCAAATGCACAAAGCGGGCAGGCTCCTGCAGGATTTGATGAGGCAAATCCCGCCATTGCCCATGGTAAATTAGATACTGTCACCTACAGTTCTAAAACTGTTGGTGTAAAAAGACGCGCAGTTGTTTACCTGCCGCCAAACTATTCAAAGCTTAAAAAATATCCGGTGCTCTATCTCTTACATGGTATTGGTGGCGATGAGTTTGAGTGGCTAAATCAAGGCGGGCCAGAGCGCATACTCGATAATCTTTATGCACAAAAAAAAGTAAAAGAAATGATTGTAGTGTTGCCAAATGGAAGGGCGATGGCAGATGATCGTGCTTTTGGTAATATCATGGCAGCGGATAAAGTGGCTGCTTTTGCAACATTTGAACGCGATTTGATAGACGATTTGATTCCATTCATTGAAAAAAAATACCCTGCAGAAACGACCAGAGAATATAGGGCTATTGCAGGACTATCTATGGGGGGTGGGCAATCGTTGAATTTTGGACTGGGGAATTTAGATAAGTTTGCCTGGATAGGTGGATTTTCATCGGCGCCAAACACTAAAATTCCAGCTCAGTTATTACCTAACCCGGATGCCGCGAGAGATAAGATCAAATTGCTTTGGATTTCTTGCGGTGACCAAGACGGCCTTATAAAGATTAGCGAACGTACGCGCGATTATATGGTTGAAAACAAAATACCTCACATCTTCTACAAGGAACCGGGAAAACATGATTTTAAGGTTTGGAAAAATGACCTTTATCAATTTTCCCAGTTGGTATTTGCGCATAAATAACGGATACTTATCGATGGAAGTTTAACAACATTTAAATTTCCATCGATACTTTGGTATAAGTTAGAAAAAACGCCTTTGAGGTAGGTAAGCAATTTTATTTAACAAAGGGTTCAATCATTTCGATCGTTCCATCAGCGTTGTGTTTCAAACCGGTTACTTTCACATTTCTGAGGTGTGTCTTGCCCGAAAGCTGGGTGTCATGAAAAAAAATATACCATTTTCCATTAATTTCTACAATAGAATGGTGGGTAGTCCAGCCTTGTACAGGGTTCATAAAAGTACCCTGATAAACAAATGGGCCATAAGGTTGCTCGCCAATAGCATAAGCCAGGTAATGGGTATCGCCGGTTGAATAAGTGAAATAATATTTGCCATTAAATTTGTGCATCCAGGCACCTTCAAAAAAACGGCTGTTGTGATCTTTAGTAAGCAATGGTTTACCTTGCTTATCTATAAGTTGAACATCCTTAATTTCGCCATCAAAAGATAGCATATTTGAGCTCATTTTCGCGACCTTAGCGCTCAACGCGGGCTCATTTTCTTTTTGTGAGTCGGTTTTAGATCCATTGGCATCATATTTTCCGTTGGACCAGCGCTGCAACTGCCCACCCCAAATCCCACCAAAGTACATGTAACTGGCTCCATCGGTATCCGTAAAGACTGCCGGATCGATACTAAAGCTTCCTTTAATGGGCCCTGGTTCAGCCTTGAAAGGTCCGGCTGGATTTTTTGAGGTAGCAACACCTATTCTAAATACATCAGATTTATCTTTGACTGGAAAATAGAGATAATAGTTTCCGTTTTTAAAGGCCGCATCGGGTGCCCAGAGTTGCCTGCCTGCCCATGGAATGTCTTTAATGCTTAATGCCACACCGTGATCGGTTACCTTGCCATTAATACTATCCATACTCAAAATGCGGTAATCTCTCATGTCAAAATGATCACCGCTATCGTTTTCGCGGGTGCCAGTTTCGATATCATGTGAAGGATAAATGTAAATTTTTCCGTTAAAAACATGTGCAGATGGGTCGGCAGTGTAAATGTTGGAGATAATTGGCTTGGAAAGATATCCAGGCTTTTTACTTGTACCGGCCTGTTCCTTTTCTGTTTTTTGGTTTGTTTGCTGACAATATGCGGTCACAGCCATTCCGATGATAGCAGTTAAAAGGGTTAATTTTTTTAAATCGTTAATCATGTGGTTTATTGGTTTGGTTAGGTTATTTTCTGATGCTTTTAATACTTTCTGGCGGGCCTAAATAGCTTGGTTTTAACCCGCCAAGATCCAGTACTAATTTTTGTAATACTATCCCTGGGGTAATCATCCAATATTTGATGGTATGTTTACCTGTTTTGTTAAAGGCAAGGGGAGTTTTGAATATTTTAATGTTGCGGGCCGCCGATTGCCCCCAGGCATATTCGGAAGCGTAGTCCACACTGATGTTAACCATTACTGGAATTTGGTCATCTAAAGAAACAGCAAACTTCAACCCGTCTTTCGCGGTGAAATCTATCGTGGGCGAGACAAAGGTATTCAGGCTAAAATTACCCGTTTGAGTTATAAAAATGTCGTATTCCAAATGTGGGGATCCTTCTCCGGGCTGTTGTACTGGCGCAGTCACAGGTATTGGGATTACTCCGCTCCTGGTTTTTCCGTAATTGGGGATGGTTTTCCAAAAAATAGGTCTGTTGTTCACAGCACTGCTATAACTTGTTGCTTCCATCGAGATATAGCCATTATCGCACAGAAACAAATTCGCGGGTAAATCTGCCGGTATAATGTTTTCGGTAGTTATTGGAAGAATAATACTCGAGCGATCACTACCGGAAATAACAATTTGGGTTTCTCTATTGCCTTTGGGCGCTTTGTTCCAATCAATGCTAATTCGGATTTTCTCGTCACCATCGAGCATTCCTTCTCTGCTACTTAACATCATAAAATCTGGAGCTTTAATTTTGTACTTCAGTCCATTTGCTCCTGTTTTAAAAATTTCGAAGGTATGTGATGTATTAGTCAGCGCTGAAAAATTGAAGCCTTGGGCTAACTTTGTTTTTCCCGTAAAGTGAAGTTCAGTGTTTTCTAGTACAATACCCAGGGAATTACCGCTGTTGTTTATGAGCACAGTTTTAGGGGAAATATTGCGATCAGGTTGCTGCCAGGAAGTGTATCCAATATGAGTTTGGTCCATCATGTGGTCCCATTTTCCTTCTGCCATTGTTTTGTTGTAGTAAGTACTGATTTCGGCATCCCGTTTAAAGAGAGAATCCACCTTACTGGCCAGACTATTGGTCGAAAATCTTCCTTGTTTGGCATATAATTTATTTTTAGCTACTGCCAAATACATTTCGTATAAATTAGCAACGGCTTCAATCGGATGAAGGACTAGTTGGTAATAGGCATTTCTTTGGTCATCGGTTAATTGTTTGTAGGTAGTGATGGCTTGTTGTTTGAGTGTAATGAAATCGCTACTTACCCGTTCGAACTCATTATAGTTGATCAGACTATAGGTTTGCTCATCAAGGAGCTCTGGTTTAATTCTGGCAGCGTATTTCAGGTAGGTATCTATGTGATCGGCGATTGCTGTGGCGTGTTCATTGCCAAACTGTTCAGCAGCCCAGTTAACTGTGTAGTCCATTAATTTATTGGCAGGGATGGCGTCAGGATTCCAAGCATAATCTAAAAAGAACTGAATCGGGAACTCCATAGGTTTTAAATCGCCGACGTTTACAATCCAAATCTGATTAGCATCATATTCATGTGCAAGGTGCATTTGTTCCCAGATTTTTTGAACTGGGTTGGTATTTACCCACTTGTAATTTCTCGGGCCACCCACATAATCGAAGTGATAATAAATTCCATAGCCACCCTTTCTGGGCTTCTCGCCTAACCGGGGCAATTTTCTGATGTTCCCCCAATTATCATCGCAAAGCAGTAAAGTTACATCATCGGGAACCCGCATGCCTTTGTCATAATAATCCTGAACTTCTTTGTACAGTGCCCAGATCTGTGGGGTTTGTGCCGCAGGTTTTTGAGTCACCTTTTCAATAATTTCGCGCTGGTCTTTTACAATTTTTTCTAGCAGGGCCGTTGCTGTGCTGCCCGACATGGGCTCATCACCATCCCCACGCATGCCAATAGTGATAATTTGTTCTTTACCATTCACTCTTTTTAGGCCGCTTTCCCAAAATGCACGTAACTGCACTGAATTTTGTTCATAGTTCCATTTGCCGCCTTTATATCGTTTCCATTCATCGTGTGCACGAGTCAAGGGTTCGTGATGCGAAGTCCCAATTACTATCCCATATTCATCAGCTAGGACAGGGTTGAGCGTATCGTCGTCATTAAATGCATTTCCCCACATAGCGGGCCAGAGGTAATTTCCTTTTAAGCGGAGAATTAATTCGAACACCTTTTCATAAAACTTATGGTTAAAGCCTCCAAATTCTTTTTTGCTCCATGCCGAAAGGGCAGGGGCTTCATCATTTAAAAATATTCCCCGATATTTTACTACAGGGGAAGAAATCACATGGCTCCCCCCAATAACATAAAGCGAATGACGTTTTTTTACCGGAACGTCAGCCCAGTAACGCCAAGGGGAAACGCCCATTTGAGCAGAAAGTTCATATACCCCATATATGGTTCCACGCTTATCGCTCCCGGCAATCACTAAAGCAGAATCAACGCCCTTTATTGGGCTTTTCACAACCTGAATTAATGTCGCCTCCCATTTTCCAACAATTTCAGAAACATTTAGACAGTGGTTGCGGACCATTTCATCAATGATTTGGCTTTTGCCAATGGTTCCAATGATGATGGGGAGCCTGCTTGTTTTGCTGGTTAAAAATATGGGCTCAGTTCCACTCACCATTTCAATGTCGTGCTGAAGATTTTTTGCCGCCCGTACCGCGCCGGGCCATTCGTTACCACTGACAATAATTGTGGGAACCTTACCTTGGCTCACAAGGGAGAAGCTTCCAGGCAAATAATTATTTACCGTAATCGCATTGAGGGTATTCGCTCGGACAATGATAACGCTGGAAAACAGTAAGATCAGTGTAAATAATTTGTTCATGATTTAGAATTTTGTGACTTTCCAATAGGCTTTTTTCGGTTTTAATTGCGTATCAAAGAGTAAAGGATAATTTTTACGGCCGGGTACCGGATAACCGTCCAGCCAAGTCCTACGATCTGAAATGTTCCAGAAGGTAACGTTGCTGATAACGTTTTTATAGTTTCTAAACACATTGAACACCATTTTGTATTTCGCCACCTGTCTGGCCTCGAGTTCAGTTGTGTAAGCATCGCTTTCATCGGGGCGTTTGCTGCGTTTATTTTTCTCCCATGGGTAAATAGAGATATCTAGTTCAGTAAACTGTATTTTAAGGCCTAGGGACGAATACCGCTCAATTGCAGAAACAAGTTCTTTTTCCGTCGGTTCATAGATCGACCAGTGTGCCTGCAGGCCAACACCATCTATGGGTACTCCTTTGTGTTTGAGGTTTTTAAGTAGCTTGTATACCCGTGCTGTTTTTTCGGGTCTTTCGGTGTTGTAATCGTTGTAAAAAAGCTTGGCCTCTGGATCGGCGGCGTGGGCATATTCAAAAGCTTTAGCGATAAAATCTTCACCGCAGATTTGAAACCATTTTGAGTTTCGTAAATATTGGGTGGAATCGTCATCAATGGCCTCATTTACCACGTCCCATGCATATATTTTCCCCTTGTATCGTCCTACAACAGCATCTATATGAGCCTTTAACCGTTGTAATAATATTGCTTTACTTACCTCTTTTCCATCTTTACCCGTAAAAAACCAAGAAGGTGCCTGTTCGTGCCAGCATAAGTTATGTCCGCGTACTTTGATGTTATTTTTCTCTGCAAAGCTGATTATAGAATCGGCTTCCCGCCAGTTAAATTTCCCTTCTTCAGGCTGCATGCGCTCCATTTTCATGTCGTTTTCTGCGGTGATACTGTTAAAATGCTTTTTAATCAATGCACTTTCTTCTCCGCTCAGATTGCCTCTACCCACCGCAACACCGATTGGGAAGTAATCTTTGTAAAAATCTTTTAAACCCCTGGTATCTGCTTGATTATCGGAAGAAAACTGGCTGGTTTTACATCCTCCAAAGCTCAGTATTAAGGATAGAAATAAGCTATAGCTTAAAAATATATTTTTGGTACTCATTATATCTTGATCAATTTTGAAAAGCTTGGGTTATCTGCTTATTTTTTGCCAAGTAAGCTCAGCATCTTTTCCCCATACCTTTTACCCAATATCCGGTAACCTTCGGTAGAGAAATGCAGGTTATCTGGGCCATCAGGGCAGCTCGCAGAAGAAATGACATGCGCATTTGTAATTGCTTGTGGTAAGGTTGCAATAATGTTGTTCATACTTGCACAAACGCCTCCTTGATCGGCATTGACAACCTCGCCAGCAAGTAGCGGGGTCTTCTCAGGTTTTAGTTCCAGGTCTTTCAAAAGGGTCTCATATATATGCTTTACTTTTTCAGGCCATGCTTTATCACCGGTATTGGATTCTCCCTGGTGCAGCAATATTCCCTTGATTACACCGACTCGCTTTGCAATTTTGGCCATTTCTACCAAGCGGGCATAGGGGTTTCCTCCATATTCGGCTAATATGCCCTTCATCCAGTCTGGTGCTGTTGCGGTGTAGGTCTGGCAATTTTCTTTGTCGAACAGTTCAATTTTACATCCTCCCACAGCAACATTGATTACACCAATTTTAATGTTTTTGGGCAGATTGGCAACGAGCGTCCGACCGAAATAATCTACCGGGCCTAAGCCGGTTTTACATCGGGCTAATGGGGGAACGGCGGTATACCAGTTGCCTTTCGTACGGTTTAAACTTGCGCAATCAACAGCTTCCAATATTTGAAACCGTTGATTTACTTTTGTAGTATCCTGCGCTTCGAATCTGGCGGCGCCTTCCATGTTCGATTGTCCAAAACATAGAAAGATATAAAAATTTGGATCCTGTGAAAATGACGGGATACTGATTAGCAGCAAAGCTGCGCAAAAAAAGATGGAACGTAGTCTAGTCATATTTGGTTATTATTAATGGTAACTGATTAGGATGTTTTTGCATCCGGTAACAGGCTTTTTTAGGGTTACACACCTGCTTCAATCATCAACCTGCTAGAAGTTTAAAATCTGGTAACCTCATAGTATGCTTTTTTAGGTTGTAAATCCGTATCAAATAGCAATGGAAAGTTTTTTCTACCCCTACCGTCAAGCCAGCTATACCGATCCGACAGGTTCCAAAACGTGACTCCAGTAATTTGCTCTTTATGTTTTCGGAATACCTCAAAAATCATCTGATACTTTTCCAGTTGCCGCTGCTCCATTTCTGGAGTAAAAGCAATTGCATTGACTCCTTTTTCACCGGTGATTAGCTGGCCACCCTGCCTTCCTGAATATACAGAGACATCGAGTTCGGTAAACTGGACTTGAAGACCCAGGGATGAAAATAACTCAATTGATTTTTCGAGCTCCGATCGGCTAGGGTTATCGATTGACCAATGAGCCTGTAATCCAACGCCGTGGATGGGAACACCTTTGGCCAACAGGTTTTTAAGCATCTTGTATATCTTATCCCGTTTTACAGGATTTTCCGTATTATAATCGTTATAAAACAAAACGGCTTTTGGATCTGCCGCATGTGCATACCGAAAGGACTGCTCGATAAAATCCGCCCCAGCGATGTTATGCAATGGAGATTTGCGGAAAGTGCTGCTGTCGTCGGCAATGGCCTCATTCACCACATCCCAGGCATAAACTTTTCCGCGGTACCGAGATACCACCCTATTAATATGGTTTTTGATTCTGGAAAGTAAGACTTCTTTCGGAACTGGGTTCCCGATAGAGTCTTTAAAGAGCCATCTTGGGGTTTGCGCGTGCCATACCAGGCAGTGTCCCCGGACTTTTATTTTATGATCTAATCCAAATTGAACAATGGAGTCTGCCATTTTCCAGAAAAATCTGTTTTCATATGGATGGATAGGCCCCATTTTCATGGCATTTTCTGCAGTAATTGAGTTGAAATGTGTTAAGATCAATGATTTCTCTTGATTTTGGAGGTCGCTTGGCTTTACAGCAACCCCTACGGGGAAATAGTCTTTGTAGTAGTCTTTCAATCCGTCAGCCCTTTTATATGCAATCAGAGGTAGGGCTGCAAGGGAAAGGCATAAAGAAATGTTTCGTAATTTGTTCAGCTTCGGGCTCATTTGTTAGTTGATGATTACAAAGCTAAATTATCTGTATTGCTGTTATCGGGATAGCTTGTTTCATCATTTTTATAGCACATTTGAATAACTGAAGAATAGAGCCTGTGGGTTTTGTTGCATAATGAATGATCTAAAATATTGACTGTTAATATGTTTTAGGTATGGGAGGATTTTGTTTGTAGTCAATCCACTACCAAATGGCTTGGTCGTGGATTGTGGAATCTCCTGACTATATTCAATCGACAACGAAGTTTAGTTAATCATCCCCATTGTTTCTCCCACTTTTTTAAGCGTTATTTGTTTGTCCTTTTTGCTCCTGGTTTTGCCTTTCCATCTGTAATTTTGGAAATCGGGCACTCTTTTTTTTGCAATTTCAGCAGCCGTCCGACTATTTTCCTACTATAGCTTATCCTCAACCCGATAGTGAAAACACGTACAATAATTTCTTTTTCCTTTACTATCCCTTAATCTTATCCTTGAAAACTTTGTCAAAATTTACTATCGCTTCGCAATGCCCGAATAAGGTCGAAGATCCACGCTTAACTCTAGCGATGAAAGCTAATCGATATACCCAATGTCAGCTAACTAAAACAAACTGACTAATGCTAAAATTAGTTGCTACCAAATGCTGGCATTTAATTTCAATTGAATCTAGCAGCAGCAGCAGTATTCTTAAAGCCTAGGAAGGATGTTATATTTGTGGGCGCAAATCAAAAGATCTGAACTAGAACGTATTCAGTTTATACCGCCTAACAAATGAATACTGAGGTCTAATTTGTCGAATAAATATGCAGATAGTCATTAAGAACAAAATTCAGGGGAATAAGACCTTAAAAGTATCACCATTTAAAAAGGAAGTGCGCGTAACGGCACCCCATAAGCATAATAGCTATTTTGAAATTATCTACCTTTCCAGGGGAAACGGCTTCCATTATATAGATTCGCAGTGTTTTGAGATCTCTCAGGACAGTGTTTTCTTTGTAAGAAAGGAACAGATACATCACTGGGAATTGACTTCAGAACCAGAAGGCTATGTGGCTATCATTAAGAAAGGCTTTATTGATCAGAGCCTCGACAGAGAAATCAGAACTCTGTTGCTGCAATTGAGCAGAAATGCCGTTTTGCAGTTAAAAGATACTTCATCCATCAATAAGATTTTTGAGTTACTCGTAAAAGAGTCAGATAGAGTTGACAATTCGACAATGGCAGTTGTAGAAGGGTTGTTAAAGGCATTGTTAGCAAAGATCCATTCGGAGGGAGCAGTGTTGCCAACAGGTGTAAAGCAGGACGGCAATGGTCTGTATTACCAGTTCCATGAAATTTTGAGCCAGGAAAAACATTTAAAGAATAGTGTTGCCTATTATGCTGCCAGATTAATCACCTCTCCGCAGAATCTGAACCTGGCTTGCAAAAAAGAAATGAACGTTTCCGCTTCGGTCATACTATCTGAATTCATAATTAGTGAAGCTAAACGCTTACTGATCTATACGGACAATACTGTTGGTCAAATAGGCTTTGACCTCAGTTTCAGCGATGCATCACATTTTGTCAAGTATTTCAAACGCTACACAGGCTACACACCACAAAATTACCGTGCTGGTGTCGTATAGTACCGCATTATTTTCAAATGTACCATGTGAAACAGAATTTTAAATGCTTCTTTGCGGAACCTAATAACCATTTGAAAGTTTTGAAGATCATTAACCATACTAGCAGACCATTCATGCAATTCTCCAGAAGCTTTGTATTTCTTTTGCTCAGTCTTTTCAGCCAGGTAACCAAAGCACAGCAATTTACCCTAAAAGGTATTCTTATTGACCAACAAAACAAACAACCTCTTGAGTATGCCAGTACAGCCCTGTTAAAAAAGTCAGATTCGACGGTTGTTGGAGGTGCATTAAGTAGGCCCAACGGGTCTTTTGAGATCAGCAAGATTAAGGCTGGCCAATATCTATTGAAAATAGCTTACATAGGCTATAAGAATAGATTTATCCAGGTAGAAATCAATAATATTGAGGTGCTTGATCTGGGGCAGGTTAGCCTTACCCCAGCAGGCGAATCACTTAGCCAGGTCAACATTAACAGTGGGAGGGTAAATGCTGCTAATAAGATTGATAAACAGTCATATCGTGCTGATCAATTTGAAAGCGCCAAAGGTGGAACTGCAATAGATGTATTAAAGAATCTGCCTTCTGTGGCTGTTAACGGAGAGGGGCAGATCAGTGTTAGGGGATCTGCCGGATTCCTTGTTCTTGTGAACGGCAAGCCAGTACTTACTGACGCACAGACTGTCTTAAGCCAGTTGCCTGCAAACATTTTGGAAAATATAGAACTGATCACTTCTCCTTCTGCTAAATATGATCCCGATGGGAAAGCCGGTATTATCAACATCGTAACCAGGAAAGGCGCCAATGACGGATTTACATTGACTACAAATGCCCAGGCCGGACTTCCAAGTACAACAGGCTATGATAACAAAGAAAAGCCCAAGCGTTTTGGTGGCGATATTACCCTGAACTTTAGAAAAGATAAATGGGACATATCTGTGGGTGGGAATTATCTGCGGAATGATAATGCAGGGTTCCGTGAAGGGGATGTATTTACAAAAAATTTCACCCATAATACCATGACCCGTTTTCCTTCTAATGGCGAACGTAGTTTTGATAAATATAATTATGCAGGTAGGTTATCTGCAATTTACACCCTGGATAAAAAGAACACTTTTTCTATCGGTTTTTTTAGTGGAAAGCGTTTTCAGGCTCGTCTGGCTGACCTTGTTTACTCCAATAGTACTTCAGTTCTTTCAACTGGGCTTCCGATCAGGTCAAGCACTTATTACAATTCCAACCTGCAAACCAAGGAAGGGAATTTTACCCTCGGCAACCTAGATTATACACATACTTTCGCAGATAAATCTTCATTAACAGCCTCGTTGCTCTATGAACATGCCAATTTATATGGAAATACCAGAAACAGAAATCTAGGGTATCCTAATATAGCAGATACCATACAGTATGTTTTTAACCCCTATAAGAACCCGATTAATGGATATAGATTTAAGCTCGATTACGCCATTAATATTGGTAAAGGAAAATTAGAGAGCGGGTACCAGGTTAGATATGATACCCAAGACGGACAGTTTGATTACTTTGTCACCCCTGCAACTTCACAGCCGGATGCCAATAGGTTTAGAGGAAGTGCGAGGGCAAAAAACAAGATCCATTCGGTTTACTCGCAATATTCAGGCAAATTGAACAAACTGGAATACATTGGAGGATTGCGCTATGAATACGCCACCAGAACATTAAATCTTTCTTATGATCCTGCAGCTCATGAACTGGATCTTTCGAACCTTTTTCCCTCTTTAAATCTTCTTTATAATATTTATGATGGATTGAGGTTAAAGGCTGGGTATTCAAGAAGAATCCAGCGTACAAATAATTATGAGCTTAATCCAATTCCTGAAAGGGAGCACTCCGAGACTTTGGAACAGGGCGATCCTGACCTAAAACCGTCGTTCATCGATCTTGCAGAACTCGGATTGACCAAGACCCTTAAGAAGGGCTCTTTTTTTACAACATTATATTATCAAAACACTAAAAATCCTATACAGCGTGTAAACAGCGTTTATGCAGATACGATCTTAAACAGGGTATTTACAAATGCAGAAATGGCGCGTTCATTCGGCCTTGAGCTGGGAGCCAATCTCCAGCTTGTTAAGTGGTGGAGTCTTTATCTGGGGGCTAACCTGTATAATTATAAGGTTTCAGGGAATTTAAATGTACTTGGAAACAGCTCGATAGTAGATAATGCAAACTGGGTATACTCTATAAACACGAACACCAGTTTAAACCTCAACAAAACCTGGAGTTTACAGGCAAATGTGAATTATTTATCAAAACGGCCAACCGCGCAAGGTGAGGATTCAAAGTTTCTGGTTCCCAATGCTGCTGTTAAGAAAACATTCATGAATGGCCGTTTTTCTGCAACTCTACAGTGGCAGAATATGGATCTTGGCATGAACCAATCCAACAGACAACGAATCACTACATTTGGAAAAGACTTCTATACCACTACCAATTATATTTACGAAACTGACGTTTTCTTATTGAATTTCAGCTTTAACCTGAACAAGCTTACCGGTAAATCTAAACTTCCTTCCAGCGAATTTGGTGATAAGGAGTTTTAACGCACCAATCGCGATTGGCACGTCGTCTGCATTCAATGTGAAACGATCAGATGAATATTCAGTTAATCGGTTACAATTCAGGAGTTGTAATTAATATCCAGTTTAGTCAGAGTCTTTTTAACCTTATAACCCGGAAAAAGTTTCAAAAGATATCTTATCCGTTTGTCGTTTTATAAATAAAAATTAATTGTGTTACAGATCATTTTCGTTTACCCATTTCTTTAATAAAATAATTTTTCTCTCTAGATTGGCTCATCTTTTACCATTTAACACTCGTTTTGTGGTTAGAAAAATCTTTCTTAATAATAAGTTTTTCGGAAATCAGATCATAATCCCTCATCATTGATTGTAGGTTATTGATTTGCACTAGGGGTTTTAGATATTTGAGGTCAGCTACGAACTTCGTAGCTCAGCTGTTCGATTTTTTATTTTATTCGGATTTTTTCAATCTTAATATTTTCAGTTTTTTAAACAAAGTGTTTTGAAAACCGGGTTTATCTTTTGCGAAATCACCCTGTCGCCATCATACAATAGTCTAACATTGAGCTAAGTTTCTGTACTTAAGAATTACTCTGTTTGCTAGAGCAAGGCCGCCGCCTTTTCCCTCAAAAACGCCTCTTTATCTTTTCTAACCTCTTTAAGCATTTCTTTACTTTCTTTTGGTAAGGTAAAATATTTATCAGCCCATAGGTTGATTTCGATCATTAAAGGAAGCAAATCAACCCCTTTTTGGGTTAGCTTATATAGTACTTTGGCCTTACTCTCCGGATGATCCTGTTTCGTAATCACCCCATTTGTTTCCAGCATTTGCAAACGGGAGGCCAGAATGTTAGTAGCTATTTTTTCGCCTGATTTTAAAAAATCACCATAAGTACATTGTTTGGCAAACATCAAATCCCTAACAATAAGTAACGACCATTTATCGCCCCATATATCCAATGAGCTACTGATAGGGCATTCAGACCTCTTTTTAATATCCGTCATAAAATAATTTATAAAGTCACTTGCAAAATGAAAGTTATTTATATATTTGTACTTGCAAAATGCAAGCAAATTTATGTAATTTTATTGGAGATACAATGAAAACAACAGAAAATACAGTATTCATCAGCACGAATTGGTTATTACAATTAAGGAAAATGGTGCTTATTAATTTCAGATAATCATGAACTTAAAAGGGAAAACTATTCTTATTACTGGTGGTGGATCGGGGATAGGGCTTGAAGCCGCAAAACAATTCATGCAGATCGGTGCAAAAGTGATTATTACAGGAAGAAATCAAGCCAAACTTGACGCTGTAAAAAAAACTTATCCAGCATTAATTGCTATACAAAGTGATGTTGGAAATGAAGCAGACGCTTATTCACTTTTTGATCAAGTAAGACAACTTGGTGGAGTTGATATTCTCTATAACAATGCAGGTGTTGGTGTGCCACCAGAAAATTTGGGCATTGCCAGTGATCTGCATTTGAAAGGGGCGGCGTATGAAATGGAGGTTAATTACCTTGGTGTTATTCGCCTCAACAATATTTTTATGGAGATGCTAAAATCAAAAGAAGAAAGTGCGATTATCAATACTACCTCAATCCTGAGTATGGTTCCATCGCTAATAGAGGCTACCTATTCCGCATCTAAAAGCGCTCTGGCTTTTTATACCAGATCTTTACGAGAACACCTCACAATTTTGAACGCTAATGTGAAGGTTTTTGAACTATTGCCACCTTTGGTGGATACAGAAATGGTTGCCGATAGAGATGATAAGAAAATAAGCCCAGCACAATTGGTTAAAGAATTGATAAAGGGATTAGAGCAAGATCACTACACCATTAGAGTTGGGGCTTCCAAACTAGTTTATATTTTGAATAGATTTTTCCCGAGACTTACCTTTGGATTGATTAATCCCAAAAAAACAAATTCCGCTTTAAAGCCTTAAAATGAAAGCTTTCACTATAAAAAAATACGACAAAAAAGGAGTCCTTGAACTTACTGATGTCCCTGTGCCAGTATTAAACCAAAATGAAGTATTAGTTCAAGTTCATTCTTCCGGCTTAAACTTACTTGATGCCAAGATAAAATCCGGGGAATTTAAAATGATATTACCCTATAAGTTCCCACTTATTTTGGGACATGATGTAGCGGGAATAATTATTCAGGTTGGAAAGAATGTGAAGCAGTTTAAAGTAGGCGATCAGGTTTATTCTCGCGTTCCGGATTTTCATATTGGAACCTTGGCCGAATATATTGCCGTAAATGAAGCAAGTATAGCATTAAAACCCAATAACCTTTCGATGGAGGAAGCAGCATCAATTCCGCTGGTTGCCTTGACTGCTTGGCAGGCCTTGGTGGAAAAGGCAAATCTCAAGAAAGGGCAGAAGGTATTTATTCAGGCGGGCTCTGGGGGCGTAGGAACAATAGCCATACAGCTGGCAAAACATTTGGGGGCAACTGTTGCAACAACTGCTAGCGAAAAAAGCTTTGAAATGCTTAAAAACCTAGGGGCTGATGTACTGATCGATTACAAAAAAGAAGATTTTGAAACCATATTGAAGGATTACGATGTGGTTTTAAACAGTCAAGACCCAAAGACACTTGAAAAATCATTGAGGATTTTAAAGTTTGGTGGAAAAGCCATTTCAATCTCAGGACCACCGACTCCAGATTTTGCTAAAGCAATTGGCGCTGCTTGGTTTGTTAGGACAATCCTATCTTTCCTTAGTTCAGGGATACGCAAAAAAGCAAAAAAATTAGGTGTTGACTATTCTTTTCTTTTTATGAGAGCCGACGGAAAACAGTTGGCAGAGATCTCTAAACTGATTGAAGAAGGGGATATAAGGCCGGTCGTAGATAAAGTATTTCCATTTGAACAAACTAATGATGCGATGGAATATATCGAGAGTGGCCGTGCCAAGGGGAAAGTAGTTGTTAGATGCAGTTAGCTGCAAAAGGGGGATACCAAATATCTCGATCAGCTAAGATTCGAGTTAGGCACCTTTAATGAAAACTAAAAAGCGGCTCTGAATTTTTATATAGTATAGTTATTTGGCTTTTTAATGTATAACCAATAGTTACTTTAAGGTAAATTTTATCGTGCGAGGATGAGATGGGGACGCTTTGGTTAATGTTTGATTAAAACATTAACCAAAGCGTCTATAGCGTTCTAAAAGAGTTTCAGATTGTATTATTTTCATGGAAATCCTACTGCAGTTCTAGAACCAGGTAAGGGATTAACTAAGCTAAAATTGCTTATGATGTATGACATCTATTCCATTCCCTGGGATATAGCAAGCATTTTTGAAAGCTTTTCACTTACTTTATTGATGTCCTGCTGGCTATGAGAGTAATAGGCATTTTTAAAGCTTTTTTCTGAGATATTTTCAACTTCAGCAGTGCTGTAGTGGCTGGTGACATGCTGGCGGATCTGTTTAGGTCTAGTCTCAAGGATGATTCCGCACTCCACTTGCAAGTGAATAAAAAACGCCAGCTGCTTTACACTTAAAGATACCATATAATCATCCTGGACAATTCCATTTGCTGAAAGACTGGATGCTATCCCTTCAATCTCACGCAGGTAACAAAGTTCAGCTTCGACAAATTTTAGCAGTGATTCTTTTATCAAGGGTAAATCTATGCGTAGCGAGCTTGAAAGACACGGCGAGAGCCTTATCAGTTCTTTTTTATCCCGCGAGAGTAATTCAAATTGATCTCTTAGCGAGCCAGCAGTATCCAGTCTGCTTAGAATAATCTCGCAGCAGGTTTTGTGGAATAAGGGAGAATTCAGGTTGCATTCTATCAGTAGATTAACCAAATCTTTCCAGCTGCGTATTTTCCCAATTTCGTTTTCTCTGTTTAGGATATCTAAAACAGCTAATAAATAATCCAGCTGATAAAAGCAGACTGCTTTTTTTGGGTTTTCCCTAAAAAGAAAAAGATCATCCAGTACGTTGTGGAGCTTATCATCTGGACTAATGCGCTGGGAGAGTGCTAGCAGGGATGATATCTTATTTTCATTTGAGCGAATAAAATCATTCAATAAAGCTTGGGGTACTTGCAAGGATTTATCCCAGAACTTCGGAAAGTGGATCTCTAAATTAAAAATCAAATCTCGGATAATATTAACGCACTCAGTCAGAAAGGGTAATCCTGCCTCTTTAGATGGACTATTGGGATTTTCCATTTTTAGATGTATTCCTTGGTAGATCAATAGCAGATCGTTCTGATGCTGGGAAAAACCGATTTGCAGGTTTTCAGGAACGCTGCTACCCAAGCAGTGCTGCAGTGAAAGTAATACCCGCCCACATTCCTCTTCCAGTTCAACCAAGATTGATTTCTGTTTCTCTTTAGCTAGCCGTAAACCAGTACTAATGTTTTTATAAAGGCTATTGATGTAGTCAAGTTGATAATTCATAAGGCTGAAGCGTAAAGGATTAAAAATAATCTACCAGAATTGGAAAACCTTTCTTTTCGGACAAGAGGTGTTTTGACTGATGCGTAAACAGCTTTGACTTGTTTAAAGCGAATAGACTGAGTGTCCAAATTTAGGTTTTAGCCAAACTCTCAGGGATAGGCCTTCATAGCTCGGCTGAAATTATTATGGGTGGCGATGCATCAGCAGATTTAGCATAATTTTAAATCCTTCTTCAAGAATAGGTTTGGTTAATGTGAATAACCATTTAAGTATTGCAAAAGCATTTTGATTAAAGCTTTTTACTCACTTGAGATAATAGCCATGGTGGATAAAAAGAGGGGTTGCTCAAAGGGTAACCGCTCGGTAACTTGATGGATATAGCCCAAAAGATAAAATTTGTCTTTAAGCTCAGTAGCTGCATTTTACTCTTGAGGCTGGCGTAATTTAACCTAAATGAAAAATATGATAAAAAAACTAAGTGCCGATTTATATCAGCAAATGAAAGCTGATCTTGATGATTTAAAAGGGAGCGGAATACCTAAAAGTCAAATGCTAAGGGATGCGATTTTGATTGTGCAAAAATATTTGGATGAGTTGAAAGCTTTGGTTGATGCAAACCCCTTTCTTGGCGAGGAAGAAGAGATATGGTTTTTCAAAATCGAAAAACCCAGGTTTTACAGGTGGCTAATTTTTTATACTGAACTATTTGCAATCGATAACACCAAACCTATCATCGGGAAAGAAGAAATAAAGGAACACTACAATGATCAGATGCGATACATTAATCGTTTCTTTAGATCTCATGAGTTTCATTACCAGTATTTTAGATTGGATAGTAACGAGCTTGATCGTTTATATTTTATTCGTGGAGCCTCGCCATTAAAGACAGAGATGAGTTTGATTCCAAGGGTAGATCCATCCTTTGGAACAGGGCATGAGTTTCTTTTTTCAAATTTTAGAGCTTATGAGATGCTACAAAGATACTTAAGTGATCAGCTCACTTCTGATGTGGGGATTGGTTTGGAGAACCAATCAAGTGAACAGAAAGGAAAGAAGTTTGCCTGGACAGGTGATCAAGTTAATTTAATAGAAATGATTTATGGACTTTGGCTAACCGGACAGTTCAACAATGGAAAAGCAGATCTATCTGATATAGTGGCTGTTTTACAAAATGTTTTTCAGGTGAATTTAGGCCAATATTTTAGAAGATTCTCTGAAATTAAGCAACGTAAAGGAATGAGCAAAACTAGGTTTTTGGATCAAATGCGTGATGCGCTGCAGAAGAAAATCTTTGATTGGGAGGGAGGGATAGCTGAAAAATAAGAATAATTGATTTGAAGTAAATCTTACTAAATAGCTTTCCATTTAGCCCCTTTTAGAAAATGAAACACCTATGGTTCATAAAAAAGGGATATGTTTTGACTAACATATCCCTTTCTCGACCTTGGCTTTACTTTTACCTCGTCACTTGCTGCAAGGAAGCAAGCTTACTTCACAGACATGTTGAAGGAGGGAGGAAGCGAACTTTCCTCAAATGCCCATAATTTATTTGGACGTTTACCCATGATCAGTTCCAATTTTCCACCTTTCATTAAATCCTCATGGGAAAACCATGATTTATTCCAGACCTGTCCATTTAGCTTTGCCGATTGAATATATTTGTTTTCCGGCGCATAGTTTAAACATGCCACTTCGAATTTCTTACCATTTCCAATATCCAATTTTACATTAGCAAATGTTGGGCTACCGATAACATACATTGGTAAGCCTGGGGTTATTGGATAAAAACCCATTTGAGAAAAAACGACAAATGAGGTTAACCCGCCTCCATCTTCATCACCTGGAATGCCCATTAAATCGTTTCGGAACCATTGAGCAAGTAAACTGCGTACGCGTTTTTGGGTGCGCCAAGGTTGACCTGCATAGTTGTATAGGTAAGGGATATGCATGGCAGGCTCATTGCCCATTGAAAACTGACCAACATTGCCCGTATGGTCTGGCAATTGGGAATAAAAATCAAACCTGCTTTTTCCAAGCGGGGTGTTGTACATTTTCTCCAGCTCATCAACAAAAGCCTGTTTTCCGCCTATCATCTCTACTAAATCACCTAAATTATGCAAGACATCCCAGCGGTAAAGCCAGCCATTGTTTTCATCATACGTATCCCTTGCACCCAGTCCACCCGAAAACCGGTAGTCCAGGGGCTGGATAAATTTGCCGTCAATATCTTTTGGATGAAAGAATTTGGTATCCGGATTAAAGACAGCATGATAGCTTTTACTTTTCTCTAAAAAATCTTTAGCCTCATCTGTTTTGCCCAGTTGCTGCGCAATGTTCCCTAAGCACCACTCATCGTAAACGGTGCCCAAAGTAACCGCAATAGGCTGGCGCTTTTCAAAACCATGAACCTCCGGCGCAGTTTCTTTTTCACCTGGAGGCAATGCTGGGAAATACCCTTTGTCTTTAAAAAACTGATCTAGTACACCAGCTTTTTTTGCCGACCAAGGCGACACCGTTTTTTCGGTAATTCCTGCCTTACAGTATTGATATGCCTCCTCAAGGTTAAAACTTCGAAGGCCCTTGTTGTAAGCATCAATTATGGTTGCCACCCCATGATTGCTATTCATTCTGCGGCTATCGCCGGTAACTTCGGGAAAAGTTGGCATCCAGTGGTCGTCCATTTGCTGGGCCATACGCAAATACGAGTTAATCATATTGCCTTCCATTTTTGGCTCAATGATTACCCGCAGTGGGTGGGTTGCCCTGTAAGTGTCCCAGATCCAGTCGTCGGTAAAGAAGGGAGTACCGTTATCATTGTGAACTTTTCCATCGAAGGCGCTAAAATATTGACCGTCTTCAGATAAACTGATCATGCGCTCATATGTGCGGTAAAGTGAGGTGTAAAAGATGGTTTTAGCTGTTTCATCTGTTCCCTCTACAGCAATTTTTCCAAGGGTTTGATTCCATATATATTTGCCGTTTCGAACAACTTTATTAAGCTCATAATCTTTTATTTCCCTATTAAGGTTTCGTTTTGCCTGCTCTACACTAATAAACGATATGCCGTAATGGGCTTTGATTTGCTTGGTATTATCTGGATATTTTAATATCAGGTAAGCATTCTGACCAGAAGTGGATTGTTCCTTTGAGTCGATTTGACCATCCTTTTGCTTGCCGGCGGAAGTGGGGAATAAATCTGTTTGGAAATAAATATATACTTTGGTGTTGTTGCTCAATTTCTGAAAGCCACTTACTACATTTTCTTTGACCGACAGTTCCCCGTTTCTGGTATTTAGAGCTAGGTAAGCTGGTGCTGATTTAGAAAAATTAATGGCGTAAATTCCCGATTGGTGTGAAGGGGCAAATTGGACATTAATGCCATAGTCATCTAGATCTACCTCATAATAGTAAGGCTTGATAATTTCATTATCGTAGCCATAAGCCAACACCGGCTTAATGTTTTTCAAATCGCCCTGAAATGGACTCAAGTTGAATGCTGAACTTCCCCTGTGGCTGGTGATGACTAGCGGTAAACCGTGAATAGTGTTTGCCGTAAAGTTATCTCGTTCTGGATAAACCCTTAGCAGACTGTTCGGCAAATGGACAGTAGGATAGGTGGGAACAAGTAGGTGGCTGATGTTACCAATATAGGGGTTAACATAATCTACTGGCTGTTTTTTTACTTGAGCGTTCACTATACTTATAAAAAATGTGAACCAGACGCAGCTTAATAAAGCGCAAAAGTATTTTTTCATATTTAATTTTTCATAGAACCCCATAAACTTAACGCGTTTTGAATCCGGCATTTTCAACCTTATCAAATAGTAAATATATTTAGCTGTGAGGTTTTTGATTAGGAAAGCAAGTTAGTAAAACGATTTATTAAATTTATTATGAATCTTATCATTTTTGGTGTTTTCTTATTCTCTAGATGTTCTTACCCATTTTTTCTTTAGCAAAGCTCGATCTGATATACAGGAATCTTTTAATGTTTTTTCTTTCAGAATAAGATTGATTTGGTATTTTGCAGGCCCAATTAGATAAGGATATGGCTTCAGGTTTTTTTGCAATTTTAGACGATATAGGTGCTTTAATGGATGACGTTGCGGTGAGCGCCAAGCTTGCTGCTAAAAAAACAGCTGGGATACTGGGCGATGACCTTGCCGTTAATGCGGAAAAATCCACAGGTTTCCTATCTTCTAGGGAACTTCCTGTACTTTGGGCAATAACCAAAGGATCATTAATCAATAAGCTGATTATAGTTCCAATAGCGCTATTGCTAAATGTGTTTTTTCCAGTGGCCATCAAAGTAATTTTGGTACTGGGAGGGATATACCTGGCTTACGAGGGGGTCGAAAAGATTGTAGAGTACCTTTTTCATCGCTCTGCAAATACGCATGGGGAAGCTGCTGAGGTTTTAGAAGAAGACGAAAATGCAGAGAAGACAAAAGTGAGATCTGCCATCACCACAGATTTTATTCTCTCCATTGAGATTGTAATTATCGCTCTAGGTAGCGTGCTGGAAGAAAGCCTCACCTTACAGATCGCAACGGTTTCAATAATAGCGCTTTTAGCTACAATAGGGGTTTATGGGATTGTAGCCATTATTGTTAGAATGGATGATGCAGGTTACCGGTTGATCAAACGTTCAAATGGGAAAGGCGCACTTTCATTCTTTGGCAAACTGTTAGTCTCTTCGCTTCCTATAGTGATAAAAGTTTTAAGTGTAGTGGGTACAATTGCCCTAATTCTTGTTTCGGGGGGGATTTTCGTACACAATATTGAGTTCATGCATCACCTTTTACCAGGCGTCCCTTCAATAATAAAGGAATTTGGTGCTGGTTTAATTGCGGGACTGTTAGCTGTGGCACTTGCAATGGCAACTAAAAAAATCGTAAAGCTTTTTAAGCGTAAAGCTTAATTTTAAAAAACTGAACACTGCTGCGAAAGGAGGCATTTATTTTGTTTTCCTGAATTACTGGCGGCCTTGATGATTTCTTTTCAGCCGCATCCGGGGTTTAATTTATCGTGATCGAATTATTAGACGAATCTTAATTTTAAGCACAATGTCTTAAAAAGTTGACTGTTTACGTTGATTTGAGGCTAGAGTAATTATCAAGTGATGTACCCCCAAGGCTTCCATTTTTAGCAAGTTGATTTCATCAAGATTATCCTGTCTATATTGTTTCAATACTAGCTAGTCAATCCCATAGGCTATCCTTTCGACCTGTATTTACCTAGAGTATCTAAAGCTTCATTCAAATTAGTAAGAGTTTGCTCGGCTTCTTTTTCCAATTTTTCTTTTTTAACTCAGATCAATTTTAACCCCTTTTATTGTGATTGATAATTATCAAAACTATTAATTTTTTGTAGTATTTATAATGCATTTAGTTTTATTTTTGTTGAAATGAAAAATGCAGTTTCGATATTTTGTCTTTGCTTACTATCGTTCTTTGGACTCAAAACCAAGGCGCAGGGCACTGTCCCAGGCTGTTTGGTAGCTGACGAACAACTCGTGTATACATTTGATGGTGGTGGGAATGTATACGACCCTCGTTATTCTACTGGTCTCTCAACAGATTATTGTTCCTGGACCCCTACTTCTGGAACCGTCTGTAATATTTGTGACCGTCAGCTTAATCCTGGTGGAAATTGCCCAGGGCATAATTACCAGGCGCAGGGAGTCGAGGGGATTTTTACGATGCTTGGGTGCCCAATAGACGATTATCTTCTTCCTTTAATTTTGTCTTTAGCAGGATTAGGCGGCGTTTTTGTGTGGAAAAGGACGCTTTTATCTGTTTAAATAACCCTTCTTTTTCTTTTATCGTAGTTTAAGCGATGCTAGTTTTATTCTCCTAACCTCTAGAAGTGGTTGGCGGTACTTTTTATTGCTCTGTTCAATTTTAAATCACAATTGACGCTCATAAATGCACTGAGCAGAATTATGAATCGCTTTGACATGGAAACAAATCAACCGGGGGGTGAAAATCAGTAATTTGAAAAAGCAACTTCAAAATTGTAAAACAGTAACATATTGTTTCAATTTAGCTTTACTGACTAAGATAGCATGCTGATTAAAAAAGTAAAAAACAAGAGGAAAAAGAGTTAAAAGCATCTGTTCCATACCAAGAAAATATTGCCAATGCCGAAGCTGAGAGGCAATTTCAAAATAAATTGTTAGCAATGTATATCGTAATGGTGAAAAAAAAATAATTAGATGTCGAAACTTTGTTATGCACGCCGATGAAACGTATCGTTTCTCGGCTGGGACAAGGTCTTTGACATTGGGGAACGAAGCATTATCCTGTTAACATGGGAAATTTTGCGAAGCCTTGAGTTTTCAGGGTGAAAGCGCAGAGGCAGGCTGTAGAGTCCGGCTTACTTTTGAGCGGGTTTGAAGATCCGCGCTGGCTCACTTTTAAGCAGGCTGAGTCATCAGGGTTTAAAGTTAACCATAAAGCGCATGGTAGCTTGATTCAGTTCATTAAAACCCACCAGCAAAAAAGTTTACTCGATGAACGGGGAAACCGAATTTACGATGAGCTTGGTAATCCGCTTTACCAGCAGGTATTGCTCCGGACACCCATCATCAGTAATGCCTGGGTTTTTAATGCAGAACAGATGAGCGGGCTTCCCGCCCTGGCTCCCCCTAATGCTAAAGAGATAAAATGGGATCCGGTAAAAAGAGCTGAATCACTGATTGCCGGTAGCGGAGCTAAGGTAGAGCATAAGTTTATCGACCGGGCTTATTATCATCCCCTTTATGATATCATCACCATGCCTGACCGGTCGCAGTTTGATTTGTCCTCAGGATACTACGCCACCTTATTGCATGAACTAGCGCATTGGACAGGGCATCCAGATAGGCTAAATAGAACGGAGCTAATGAGTAGTGGCATGGAAGCTTACGCTAAGGAAGAACTCAGGGCAGAGATCGCATCGATGCTGATAGGGGATGAGTTTCGTATTGGACACGATCCATCGCAGCATACCGCTTACATCGAAAGCTGGGTATCGATACTCGAAGATACCCCTTTTGAAATCTTTAGCGCTGCTGCAGATGCCGAAAAGATATTCTCATTTCTTAGCTCTTTTGAGCAGAAAAGAGAAATATCCCTTGAAAACCAAGCAGAAGCAGAAAAGCTGTTGACAGGTAGTGTACAAAGAGTAGTGAAATATTTATCCACAGGGGATGAGATCAGTTATAATGGTCAAATCTATAAGATTCAAGGACATTTAAAGCAAGGCAGGCTCAAAGTCGAGCAGCAGCCTTCGGGAATTATATTCACCCTTTCAAAAAGCGATCAGCTTTATCACTCGCTAAGCGAAATCAAAAGCTCCCTATCGCAGCCAACTAAAAAACAGGATTCCCCTCAACAGACAACTTCTGAAAATCACAACATTAAAAGATAACCTATGAAAACTCTATTTCAACAAAGCCAACTGCCTTTAGAGCAGTTGAGTACGCTTGGTATCTATCATCAGGACCAGCTTTTGCTTAATCCAGAAGAAATCGGTGCACTTTTATCCGGACGGCGCACAGACCTTATCAGTCTTCATCACCTAAAAGGAGAAAAATTTGATATCGAGCGGCTGGATGCCCGCCTTTCCCTGCACCGCGATGAGCATAATGAGGTGGACCTCTTAATCCATCCCATATACCATTCTCCAAGAAAACATCCCTTGCTAACTGAATCCGAAATGCATGAGCTTATCCGAGGCAAGAAAGACTTTATCGCTAAGAGCATTCAAATCGAAGAAGGCATCTCGGCTATGTACAACATCGAATTTGACCCGGTTACAAATGATTTTGTCGGCTATAATGTACCCGAGGTTCAGGCGCCAGACCTGGTAAATGGGATAATGCTCGATGCAGAGCAAAAAGAAGCGTTTAAGAAAGGCATGCTGATTGAACTTCCTGATGGAACCCGCTTTCAGCATCGTGTTACCCAGCCTAAGGGTTTACTTGCAGATCGCAGGGAACTAATACTCTCTATGCTTGTAGACGGTGGTATTTCTTACCTATTAATTAAAGGTATTCAGCCCTTAAGTACTATTCGAAGCCAATTTGATTATCATACCGCTGCTTTTAATAAGACCCTCGCAGATATTCAAGGGACCAGGGAAAACAGCACTCAAGACCGCAAATTACCTCAAGCGGTTTTCATCGAGTTTCCAGCTCATAAAGGGATAACTAGATAATGTTAAATAATTAATCATCAATCTTAAAACTTACCACAATGAATGAGAATAATTTGCAATATCTACAAAAAATGCTCGACCATCTTGGTTTTGGAACCCGCCTTAATTCGGTATTAGAAAGTGCTATATATAAAAAGCCCGAGTCCTTCACTATCGGCCTCAATCAGAAATATGTACCTGCCGAATTCCGGTCTGATCCTTCCAAAGGGATTGATATGATGCATTTCGACCTTCAGTTTAATAAATCCAGAGAAACCGATGCTTACTTTTTAAACGGATTTGAGGCGAGCCTCAAACGCTACAATACTGAACAGTCGGTATCGAAAATCTTTGATATTGAAAAACATCATCGGATGACAGCGCTCCAGTCTTATAAGCTCCTGTGCGGACTTTCCCTGCAAAAGGATATTTTTTTACGTGATCTCACCCATAGTGGCGGAGACACACTAGAGCGAATCCCTGTTTGGTTTTCGCTGGATTTACAAGTAACCAACGAGCGTGGCAATCATCCTTTGAATAGGTTTTATCCCGGCTACGGGTTTGATCTTGAAGCAACGGTAGACCGCTTCAACTTTAAGGGACTAGAAGATTTGCAAAAGCGGGATGCTGTAATCAGGGCATTGAAATACGGCAATTTAATTGAGCTGCCGTTAGAAATTGAGGGTAAAGCTCAATCAGTTTATGTCTCAGCAAATCCTGAGATGAAAAATTTAAACATTTTTTCGAAAGATATACAGCCTATTAAGCATGAGCAAATATTTTTCACAACAACTACTAGTGAGCAGGCAAATCAATCAAATATGCCCCTAGCGAATCAGAAAGTTGAGCCGGACAATGAGCAAAAAAAGTTTAAAATTGGCCGCTAGGTTATCACGCTCTAAATAAAACCCAAAATGTATGGAGGGTTTTATTTGATGGCCATAGCTTTGCGTCAATGCTTTTTGAACTTATTCTGGACTAGAAGTGCAATGAAAAGTTAGGGAATTTTGGGATAACTTTCTCAATGGTAAATTAAAAGATGATTAGGATACTCAGTAGGTAACTACATTTTTAATTTTTCAGTTATAAAAGAAATCATTAATAGGAAAGAGAAAATAAAAATCGACACCTTTGCTTTGGCTTGGTCAAAGCTGAATGTACGGCTGAGGAAATAAGTAAGATCCATGACAAATGAACACGTTACTTGAATGGAAAACCAAAACATGGCAAAGCCTTTATCACGGAAATGGCAGTGAAATCTTTACTCATAGATAGAATCTTTAATAAAATTAGTAATATATTCTACCAAAGGCTTTCTTGGCGATTTGCACTGGGAAATAGGGTGCCAAGAAGTATATGGGATAAACAATTTAGTGATGGTATTTGGGACTACCTATATAGCGAAAACGAAAAGCAACACTATCAAATAATTGTTAGTTACCTGAAACACTATACCCAAGCGCCATCATTGCTTGACATAGGCTGTGGACAAGGGGTCTTGTACCATTATGTTAAAGAAAGTAACAATTCCATTGAGTATTCTGGGATTGATCTCTCAAAATGGGCTATTGAAATTGGGAAAAAAGAATTTCCAGAAGCACACTTCTCACAACTGGATTTCGACCGTGAAAAACTAGATAAAAAATTCGATGTAATCGTTTTCAATGAAACGCTTTATTATTTTAACAGGCCTTTGAAAACAATAGAAAAGGTTATCAAGCATAATTTATGCCCAAATGGTTACCTGATCATCTCGATGTGTGATTACATCGGACATGATGTAATTTGGGAAAAATTGACTAAGCTATATCACCCTTTAAAAATGGATACAGTTGAAAACCAGACAGGACAAAGGTGGAAGATAGCTGTATTTAAACCCTGATGAGATTGTAGAGATGTAATAAGGGATCTCCAATGAAACGCAGCCCCCTGTAAATATGACCAAGTTTAAAGCTCATGGATTTTTTGGTATCGCTTTCATGGATACCAAATCTTCTTAAGGAAAGTTGAGTTTGAATGGGGGTATAGATGCCTGTTGCGAATTGATAGCCAGCACTTTTTAACAGTGCAGTATAGTGTTTGGGTATTTGGCCATAAGGATAGGAAAACGAGATGATTTTTTTCCCCAGTAGCGCTGTTAATATGGCTTTTGATTGGTAGGTTTCGTTTTCGGAAATCTTCTGGTTTGGTTCCGGCCTTATATGGTTGTCTCCGTGACTACCAATCTCCATTCCGTTTTCCGAAAGATATTGCAACTCACCGGCAGACATCAGTCTGATTGGTTCAAATCCCTGTTCCTCTACATCCCAGGAATTTATGCCTCCAATTTGTGCCGTTGGAATAAAAAACACCGCCTTCATCCCCCGCTTTAATAGCTCTGGCACAGCATGATCGAACAAGGATGCCGGGCAATCATCGAAGGTGATGATGATTTTTTTACTCAGGTTAACATCCGACCCCATTAGATTCATTGTTTCGAAAGTAATGGTTTCATAACCGTGTTCGGATATACAATCCAAGAAATTGTTAAATTGCTTTGTGCTTATAGTCCAGCCTTTTAAACTGCGGTGTGAGTTATCAGCAATATGATGAAACATGGCAATAGGCAAATTCATTTTAGCCGGAAATTGTCCTTTCTTTAATTTTTATTGCAGGGTTACCCTGGTAAATACTATATGCTTCAAGATTTTTAGTCGCTACACTACCCATGGTTAATACGGAATGGCTATGCAAAATTACACCGGGTCCCACTTTAGCCGCCGCACCTATCCAGCTGCCTTCTTCGAGCGTGATGGGCGCAACAATTAAATCGAAGCCAACGTGGCTGTAATTATGATTTCCTGTTATAAGCATTGCTTGCTGGGAAATGCAGCAATTTGAGGCTAAAGTAACCATTGCCAAATTTTCAATATAGCAATCAGCAATCCAGCTGTAATCTCCAACAATAAGTCTCCAGGGATATTTGATATGAACCCCTGGTTTAATTCTGACCTGTTTTCCAATCTTCGCACCAAATAACTTCAATAAAAAAACAAGGATGGTACTAAAAGGCATTATCCTGCTCTTAAAAAAAAGTATATCGGTAAAATACCATAAAAATTCTTTTATGACTGATGCTCCCGTTTGAAAATCTCCGGTGTCGAAATTTTTATGTAATTGTGTCTTTTTCAAAATGAATCTGATTCGGATGGAGCGTTTACAGCTGTTTTTATTTTTGCTACCCCTTTCGTATTTTTTTTAATCCAGAAATAGAGCTGAGTGAAAATACAGATGTAAACAATAATATTAAAGATCTCGTGGTGATAGGTGAAATTCTGTCTTTGCGATTGAAAAAAACCGAGCAATACACCCAGGCCTGCAATTCTGCAAATGTTTAAAAGGTAAATGGTTACCAATCCAATAACCAACATTTTAAATGTTGATTTCCATGAGGCTGGAAAAGCCAAAACAAATGCGGTTAAGAAGCTCATTACGCCAAGGCCAAGGCAGGAATAATTGATCCGCAAATAAGGTCCCGCTACCACCATTACGTCCGATTCATTGTGAATTGCATAAAAACCGAATAGTTTAATGATCCATACTGCAGGTATAATTAGCGCGGTTTTAAGCCCTTGAATGTAATCAAAATGCTCAGCTATGAATGTATTATAATAAGTACCGCCGGCTGTCATGACGCTGTTCATGAATAGATTACCCTGGCTGAATAATATGTACAAGATAAAAAGCATCACCACAAAAGTAATTGCTTTCCTATCGGCTTGTTTCCTGGCTTCTTTATTCTGGATTTCGTTCATAACACTGGGCATATTTTGCAATAAAGGTAAAGCTTTTCTTTTTTACTTGATATTAACTTTATTATCCGGAATTAACGATGTTTTAGCTGATTGATTTTTTTATCCACCAGTTTTCTGAACCAAAGCCCCTGGAGATAATGAAATTTCCTTGCTGTTTTGTTATCTAAAATTCCCAGTTGAAAAATCATTCGATAGCCATAATAGAGGTAAGGGCGAATCCCTAGCGGGAGTTTCCACCAAAGGCGTTTAAACCAGGCTTTTTTTTCGTTCGGATTGCCAAATAGTTTTGGTTTTATGGTTTGAATCCTGATGTTGTCCATCCGTTCTATTTCTTCCTCTGCAATTAAATCGCTATATTTTTCATGTTTTTTAAACCAAAAGTCAATGTCGTTTTCTTTCAGGTTTTCTTCCAGTAGGTGCCCGTCTTTCCAAATAACAGTTTTACCCGGCACAATAAAACGATGATCCATATTTTCATTTAAATCGGAGTAACCGACACCGGTTCGAAACATTTTTAACAGGTAAATGGGATAAAACCCTCCATAACGAATCCAGCTACCCTGAAAAATATTTTTACGGCTAAAATAAATGCCGTTTACTTGTTCAAAGTCATGATTTTTAAATTTTTGAAGCCGATGCAAAAGTTCTGCTGTAACGATTTGGTCAGCATCCAGGCCTATTGTCCAGGGAGTTTTTACATCAAAGTTTTTGAGTGCAAAATCCCATTGTTTCGGATGGTTGATAAAGGCATTATTTTTTACTTCCGCCCCGTAATCTGCAGCAATTTTAAGGGTATTATCAGTGCTGCCACTATCGAGAATGAAAATAGGAGCATGCAGGCCCTTAATGGATTCCAATAGTCTGGGTAAATGAATTTCTTCATTAAAAGTTAGTATGATGAAGCTAAATTTTTTGTTCATGTAGGGGTTATTTCAGCCTATTGGTGTTTGAAGATGAAATTTATACTGTTTGATACAGTGCGATGTACTGTTTAATCAAAGCATCATCACTAAAATCCTGTTGGATCGTAAGCGGAGCTATATCTCTGATGTTTGCCCTTCCAGCTATATTGTGAAAGGCTGAAATGATACCGTTTTGAATCGCATCGGTTTCTAATTGGGTTACCCAGCCCAGCTGCTTGTTGTTTACATATTCAGCCAGGCCAACCCGATCACTAAGCAACACAGGTGTACCAACACTCAGGCATTCTACTACCACATTGGCGAAGTTCTCATTGTAAGAGGTTAGCACCAGTAAGTCATGCTTAGCCATTATTTTGTACTTATCCTGGTTATTTACCTGTCCGATCCAGGAAATTTTGTGAGTTAGATTTAATTGCCTGGTCAACTCTTTCAGGCTTTGCAAATAGGTTTCATCACCTGAGCCGGCAATCGTTAACTTCCATGGGATATCAACAGTTGTCAAAGCCTTAAATAAAAGCTCAAGCCCTTTTTTTTCTTCAATACGGGAAAGAAAAATAAGTTTGAAAGAATCCTCAGCAAGATCTTTACTACCTGCTACCGAAGAACCGGGATTTTGCGTTTCATAAGATAAGTTAACCAAATTAGGAATCACCCTGATACTTTTTGGCTTTACAATTTTTAAAATATCGGCCTCCTCCTGTTCGCTGGTGGCATGGATGTGGCAATCTTTTAGCAATCTTTTACCCAATAATAAATGGATTATTTTTTTGGAGAATGAATTCCGGTTGCCAAGCGTATAAGAAGTAAGCATCCCACGGGGTGAAAGTACAATGGGAACACCATACCACCGCGCAACGAAACAACTTAGTACTGAAACTAAATTCCACCAGGCATGGATATGGATAATGAGTTTAGCGTTTGGAGCGTGGAGTCTGGGCTTTCCCAAATTGTTGTTATCTTGATAGCAAAGAATTTCTTTCCTTAACTTCAACAACAGCCTCGGCGAAAAATGGCTGTGATCTTTAGTCCACCGTTTAAAATAAGTTACCTTTACCCCTTCAACCGAAACGGGAACATTAGTTTTAACTTCCAGTTCATTTGTGCCGTTGGCAGTCGTAGTCAAAACCTCAAGATCATTAACCTTAAGCGTGCCATCCCCCAAAACTTCACATAATTTCGAAACACTTTGTATGGGGCCTCCATAAATGTTGGCTGGTTTATAGGACGCTGTAATGTGAATAATTTTCACTTAGATTTCAATCTGTTTTAATAGTCTCTTTAAGGCAAAACGACGGAGCAATTCGTAGATAATGAGATACATAAATAAGCCGCCAATTAGTTTATTCAATGCAGATTCAAACATATATATGAGTATAAACAAGGGGATGATCATTCCGGTCCCAATTAATTTATTTGGACTACTTGTCATCACATATTTATATACAACGCCAATTAATAGACCGTATATAAATAGGCTAATGAACATTCCCGGTACTCCGAAATCGATATAATTTTCGGTAACATAGCCCAAACTAATTGATGTGCCCTGTTCAGTACCGGCAACAAATATTCCGGAATATTTTCTTGTTGTTTCAGAATCGTCAATTGCAGCTTTATTGGGGAATAGAATGCGGGGTTGTAAGACCCTTGTAATGGCATCGCCCCACAAACGACCATGGGTATGTGGAATAACCCTTGGCACATAATCTATGGTTGCAGATAAATAATCTATATAAGCTAATCTATCTACAGTTTGTTTGAAGCCAATATCGATCGCGTTCTGATCTACTTTTCCAACTAAATCACCGAGTTTATTTAATGATTCACCAGTGCTTCTTATAACATTTTGATTTAATTGCCCCCCTGACAGATACTTCCTATATTCTGGCTTTACGTACTGCCATATGATAATCATGTAAACTAATGAAACAGTAATTGCAGCAAGCGGTAAAACCTGTTTGAATTTTAGCTCTTTACTGTAAATTAATAAAATACCTCCAAAAACAACCAGAAAATAATCCTTAAAACTAGAGAAGAATCCCGTTAAACTCATTACTACTTCAGCAACTGCAATTATGGCAAAAAGCTTAAACTGTTTGGTATATAAGCAACTTACCATGAAAATGAAAAACACCATCCATTTAAAATCAGCTAATTTAGAAATTGGCTGTTGGAGCCCGCCAAAGCGGAAGGAGCCTTCCGAAATAAAAGGATAAACCAGCGTAACGATGATGTAAATGGGGATGAGTCTTCTCGAATCGTAAGATAAGGCCAGAACCTTATATTCGTCATCAGGAAGTTCATAGTTTTTAACAATCAAATAAATGCCGAGTGCAACGGCAATCAAGCCAATATTTCCAAGCATGAAAGCTTCCTGTATATTTTTATAATTATCAAAGGTCTCTGCAAAATCAATTCCTTCAAAATTGGAATAAAATACTTTGATATTAACTGAAGACCATTGCAACATAAGTCCCATAAAAAGAAATGGTGCTTCATTTTTTTTCCATAGGCAAGAGAATAAGATAAAAGGAACAATTACAGCCATTAAGGTTTGAAAAGGGTTGTGACTGGTAATTGAGTATAGTATCAACAGAAAAAGTAAGATTTTCCCTGAATTTCCTATCGATTTAAATTTATCCATTTAACGTATTCTATCTATTTAAAATTTTGCAAATATTTGAAATTCCGGTAACATAATCGAAATGGGCAATAATTTCCTTAGAATTCTTAATGTATTTTTATCCGGTGGTAAACCAATAAAAAAACGATATAATTAGAAAAACAAAAATCACTTAACCATTAAGTTCCGATATAAGATTGGCTGATTCCAGAAGTATAAATTTATAACTAAATCTCTTAACGAATCTGAAATTTTTTATTCTATTTGTTCTCCAAACTGTTTGTTATTGCGATTGCCTGTCTTTCTATAGACCAATTTTGTATGGTTTTGCGCGAATAATTTCCCATTTCTTTTAAGTCCTGCTTTAAAATAATTTCGAGTTTTTTTTTAAGCTCGTTTTCGTTCTCAGATTCAAATGTATATCCATTTTTGCCTTCTCGTACAAGATCACTACTGCAACCAGCTTTATCGGAAACAAGTATAGCTTTCCCTGCAGCCATAGCCTCATTTACAGCTAAACCCCATGTTTCTCCAGGTCCACGCGATGGTAAACAGAATAGGTCACAAGCCTGATAAAAGACTGGTATCACATTTTGGTTTTGAAAATCCATAAAATGAATTCTGTTTTTCGCTACAGAAGTCGATGCTAACTGTTTTAAGTCTTGTTCGAGTGCCCCATTTCCTATAAATAATAGCTGTACATTTGATTGATTTATTTGCAAAAATGTGTTAAGTAATAATTTCGGATTTTTTTTATGTTCAAATTTTCCTGCAAAAAGTATTAGAATTTCATTTTCATCTATTCCGAGTGATTTACGAAGTGCCAGCGCTTCAACCCTCCTGATTTGCCCGAATCGATCATTATCTATCGCGTGTGGTGCACAAATTAATTTTTCCTTTGGAAAACCCATGGCCTCGAAATAGGCTTTATTGGCTTCGCCAACATAAAATGCGATATCTATATGTTTATATACCCAAGTTAAAAAAAGTTTGCGGACGATTTTTGTTAGTAAATGTTTACTGTCTAATAATGTTGAATCTCCTCTAAACCAAATTGGTATTTTTCCACTAAAGTATCTGATGCATTTCAAATGGCTTTCATACGACCAACCATATACCAGTATAGCGTTTGGTTGAAACAATTCAAGGATATTGATCAAACCGGGATTTCTGATGCCAAAAAAATGATGTCCAATAGCTTTGGCATTATTTTCAACAATCTCGTAAGTATATCCGTTTAACAGAGGAATATCCCAGATTACATGCTTTTGAAATCCTTCATCAAAATGCCCATTTTCAATTGCATTGTTACCGATTGTATAGAATACCTTTAGTTCACAACTTTTAGAAAGAAGTTGAAATAGGGGTGAATAATATTGTATTGGATGAGATAAAATTATAGCTAGTTTCTTCAAAATCAATTTCAGTTGGGAATACAGTATAACATATGTGGTTCATAACTCTCAGCTGACAGAGGATTTAATTCAAATACCACGCGCTGTCTTTATCTAAGCGATTATACATTTGGTCTTGCTATGCTTTTATTGAAAAGATCGCATTGTTTTTGAGTTGTGGCTTTTGCACGGTATTTTTCAAACGCTACCCAATCGGTTTGCAACTCAATAGATTTACTTTCAGCAATTTCACCTAGAAAGTGTCTTATCTTTTTTACTGATTGTTTGAACTCTAAGATATTAGCAACGACACCTGCTTTGCAGTCTATTAAAGATTGAGCGGCACTACTTTCCATATTAAAAATTGCTAATATTGGTTTTTCAGTCATGATATAAGGATATATCTTAGAGGCTGTATAAGCCGGTTTTTCATGACCTGGAATAAATAACGCGTCTGCTGATTGAAGATTATATAAGCTTTCATAGAATGAAATACGGTCCGTTTGCTCTGTAACATATTTTGCCAAACCAAGTCTCTCTGCAATGGTGAAAAGCGTTTTTTGCCCACTTCCCAATGGAGCATAACTGGTTCCAATAAAATGAAATCGAATCTTATCAAAAATATTAGGATTTGATTTTAATCCATCTTTAAATCCTTTCAGTAAAAGCATTACTGCTCTTTGCATATCAAAACCGCCCCGTCCAACATAGACAATATGTTTAAATTCGGGATTATTGTCAAAGGCAAGGGCAAGGTTGTTGCTATTGTTAATTGCTATTTCTAAATCTTTTTTAAAACCACCAAAAGTTATTGTTGATGATGGTATGGTTTTCAAATGTGGGTAACGTGTTCTCAGGTCATCAATATATGCATCGGATACAGCTATAATACCCGAGACATATTTCATTGCAATAGGTTCTAAATATTTATCTAACCGATAAGAAAACCAGTATTTTTTTGGGCGTTTGTATTTTGGCTTGTCTTCATAATAGTTGGTAAACCAAGGGTCCTGCATGTCGATGACGTATGGGATGCCAAATTTTCTTTTCCAGTAGGGGCCTAAAGCACAAACGGGAAATTGTGTAGTCGAGAAAAATATGAGGTCAAATTTTTCCTTTTTAAGTAAACGATTAACATAGCTCTTATAAAACCATATTGATCTTAAAGCAATACTTCCCAATCCAACTTTATAAGTTAACTTTTTGGGCAGAGCACTTATTTTATGAATCTTAATATCTTGGGGAACTGAATCATTTAAAAGGTAATCGAAAACAGCATCAGTATATTGTTCTGCAACACACACAATTTCCGCATCCCAATCAAAATCTCGGTAAAAAGGAAGGCTCATCCTCACCCGTTGCATATCCGCAGCGTTAGAAGGAACAAAATAAGGAGAAATGATCAGGACTTTTTTCAAGAGATTATCTATAGAAAATTTCGATTAACTGCTTTCTGGATATATTTCTCTAAAATATAGCAAAAAATCAATGTCGTTATTAACATTATGCCAATTTTAAAAACTAGGGATGTTGATAACGTATAATATATTAGCATCAGTATAGGATAGTGTAGGAGATATAAACTATAGGAAATTTTGCCTGTCTGATAAAATAATGGCCTTACCAAAGTTAAATATAAGGCAACGAAGCCCTTTTTTAATATCCCAATATTGAGTAATAGAGCGAGCCATGGCAGAGTACAGTACAGGACCTTAATTGTAAAAGCATAACTGCTATCGAATAAGAGTAGTGAAGACGAAATTAAATAGATAAGTGCTAGTGCGAATCTAATTTGCAGATCACATTTTGTTTTCTCTTTTCTATATTGTTTTTCTTTACTAAGAAAAGAAAATAGCGGGATGCTAACGATTGCAAAAAGTAAGAATTTACAAGGGTCGTAATATGCTGAAGTAAGATGTAATCTCGAAATTAAAGGTAAACAAGACAAACTAAGCATTGCTGTTACAAAATTAACGGTGTATCTTTTATTAAATTCCCATATCAGGAAACCAGTAATCCAGATGGGTGAGAAAGCCATCATCTCAATGAGATAGGATAAAAAGGATTTTTGTACCGGTATAAAATAGAGTATCTGGGAGACAAGGCCAAGAACAAACCAAATGCAAATCCTTAAAAAACTATACTTTTTATCCCTTATCACAAACACAGCAAAGATGAAATAAAAGAAAATTTCGAAACTTAAACTCCAGATTACAGGATTACTTTGCCAATAAACTGCCGAAATATTTCCGGTAAGTGTACTTACAGGAATAACGTTAGCTACTATTTTTTTATAGTTAAGGTCATTACCGAAAATATAGAAATCAATCAAGACAGTAAGTAAAATGCTAATTAATAATGTTGGATAAATTCTAATTAATCTTTCATATAGAAATCTTTTGGCGCTTCGTGGTTTTTTTTCAAGAGATGAATGAATGACGAGGCCTGATAAAACAAAAAAGATAATGACCGATTCGATTCCCCAATTGGAAATCATATTAATGAGGTGGTTCTTTTGTTTTGATATTTCGGGTAATTTATCAACAATATGCCCTATAACTACCGCAAAGGCTGCAATTCCCCTGACAACTTCTAAATTAGTATTTCTGGCGGATAGAATATTCGTCATCTAACCTGGAATAAATAATTTAATTTAAACCACCTTTTTTGCTGTAATTTTCTTCTTGGCTCAGACCAATCCACCAGATCATCAACAATATCGTAAAATCCATATTGCGAAAGAGGCAGGTTATTTTCTTCAATTTTTTTAATGAGAATATGGAGGTTAGCATAAAATTCTGTAGTTCGGTAAGGGGGATGCAAGGACCACAGGCCATTTACTGAACCTAAAAAATCTATTCTCTTTAGATTCTTTTGATGCATTAATGTGCTAATTAAATGTTCAGGTAAATCAGCGTTAGAATTTCCAAAAAGAATAGCCTTTAGCTGATCTTTCAAGTTTGGTTTTTTTAGTCGTAACTTGAAACGATGAAGCATTGATTTTTTCAGCATAAAAATGCGTGTACTGAATCCATCCAGCTGGAATTTGTAAGGTTCGTTGTCAAATTTTTTTAGGATATTTTGCCCGATCAAATTTTGGTTTTTTGAAGGCGGGCCGGGTAATGGCGATACTGAAAGCAAATCTTCCTGGCCAACCAGTAGCATTGCTGCTTCCTGGATCCATAAATTGCTTTTTCCCCCTAAAAATATATCAGCGTCTAAATGAAAAATCAAATCATTGCTACAATTAAAAAGACCGAAAAAGTAACAATAAAAAGGACCGCCTCTAAAGTCTTTTTCCGGGATATGCTTCTTATCAAAAAAATATTTTGCTACTTTTTTTTGGGTTTCTTTAGCATAATCAACATATAGAATACGTACAGTATATTGTTTCGATATGTTTTCTAATAATGATTTGAGGTCGGCTTCATTTTCCACCCAATTTGTTGAAAATCTGCCCTTACTGGGTTTTGATTCAACTGTAAGTAAAATTTCATCAACCTGATCTGCTAAAATTTTTAGCTGATGAGGTAAAACCTGTTTAACCAACTGATAATCACTGGGAGAAAGATTGATCTGTAAACTTATTTTATGTTTACTGTAAGGCATTTTCTATAATCTTTAAAAATTGTGGCACTTGTTTTTTCCAATCGTAATAACAAGCCATTTTATTTACACGGTCATGAATTTTTTTACAACTCTTTAATTGAGTTAAGTATTGCTCTAGCTCCAGATAATTAATTTTAGCAAAATCGATCATGATTCCTGGTTGAAATTTATTGAATACTTCTTGTTGTCCAGCGGTATTGGTTGCAATAATAGGTAGCCCAGACTGGATATACTGAAACAATTTATTTGTGATTGTATATTCACGGTTTTTCGGCTGGTGTAGCTCTATCGCCAAGCCAATGTCAAATGAAGAGAGCAGTTGACCAATCTTTTCTGTAGAGATAAGTTCGTAAAAGATAAGATTTACATGAGCATCTGCAATTGTTTTCAATAAATCTTTAAAAGGCTCTTCAACTTCACCAATTAGATGCAGTTCTAAGGCAACGGGTATTTTTTTTAGCACAACAATGATCTCTTCAAGTCCTCTTCCCGGGCCGATATTTAATGAAAACCAAACTAACTTTAAAGTTTCGTGAACTTTATTCTGTTTTTTTAACGTTTCAGTATCAAAATCGAAAGAATTATATAATACTTCAGGCATTGTGCAATCGTATTGTTTGGCCAGCTGGCTGGCTAATGATTCAGAGGTGGTAGTGCAATATGTCCCTTCGGTCAGTGCGGTCTTCTCCAATTCTTTCAAAAGCTTATTTGTACCTAAAGACCTTCTTTTATCGGAAAGATTTTCCGAATGCCAGTCTTCCAAATCAAAGCCTACTTTAAACCCTTTTTTTAATAAGAGTTTGCCAATGTATAATGGCAATTCCTGATGACAAATATATAAATCTGCTTCAATTGCTTTACTTAATTTAAGATACCTAAGCGGTGCGTACCCAAGTGCAAATCGTGTTTCAATGCCAAAGAAGTTAACAACCAAAGATCCGATTTTTTTTGTAAGACGGTCTAAAAAAGTTGTCCAGTTTTTAGTTGATAAATCAGAAACATGGGTAATTTTAATTGGTTCTCCAAGGAGCAATCTGGCATCATCTTCCGCAATTGACTTTGAGTAAATGGAATTTAATATATGAACATAATAACCAGCCCTAGCCAGTGCAAGTGCCTCTTTTACTACCCTGGGGTTTCGGCTAAGGTGCGTGTGCGTGATAATACAGATTTTAGCCTTCAAATGATTGATTTGTTGTTAAAAACATCCAAGATTCACTTTTTGTTTTTTTTGCCAGCATACAAAAAAGAGTCGTTTTTGGCTTTTTCAATACTGTTAATAAATATCGAAATTTCTCGCCAATGTTAGATAACTTAAACAATAGTATTGCTGATTTTGAAACTAGAGATGCGTTAAACAAGGTAGTTTGTAAATACTGATCCTTTGTTCTTGCTTTTTTCCAAAGATCCTCTGCTAGTTTTTGTCTATCTTTCTTATTTGAATTTTCAAATACTGAAGATACCAGCAATGCCTGATAGACAGACCAATCACTATTTTTGACACGGCTTGTTTTCAGGGTCACAGCAAAATTAACCAAAGGTTTTGTAATGATCAAAATGGGGTGTGGGATAACCCTTTCTCTAAAATGTTCTGTTACATCGATAGGTATACTTGCTGGAGTAAGCCAGTTAAATGTTCCGGTTTTCCAGAACATTGATGAGTTGCAAATTTTAGCATCCCCACATTTTTGGATAGCCCTGAAATTGAAAAAATAATCTGGATCTGAAGTTGGCCAAATCGTTGTCTCCGTATCGATCCAGTCACCATTTATTTTTTCTATCCAGATTCGTTCGTTCGATACGGCCAGTTTAACCTCAGGCTTATTCCTTAATCCTGTTAACATTTCATGAAGAAAAGTTTCTTCATACCAATTGTCATCCTCTAATATACAGGCATAGGGTTCACTTATTTGATGCGAAAATGCATAATTGAAATTTCCAGTTCCGCCTCTTTTTTGCGAGGGTAGGGAGAGCGCTATTCTTGAGTCGGCAATTTCATTGATCAATTTTTCAACGCTCAATTCATCGGGATCATCATTGATAACTTCTGCTGTCCAATTTTTATACGATTGGTTCAAAAGAGAATTCAAAGCCCTTTTTAAAAGTATTGGCCTCCTGTAGGTAATTACGAAAATTCTGATAGTAGGTATGTCCAAATTATTTTTGAGCAATAAATAAGGCGTTAAAATAGCCTAATTTTTTAGGGTTATCAAAAAAAGCCTGGTCGTAGATGCCAACCAGATTAAACTGATACGCGATCAAAAAGTCTTGAATGTCTTTAAGGTGGGTATGGTTCTTGTCGTTATATTCAAGGCTGGCTTCCGTTAATATCATTTTTATTTTGTTACCCGCTAATGTTTTACCCGAGCCTTGCAATACTTGTATTTCAAAACCTTCGACATCAATTTTTAAAAGGTCAATATTTTCAATTCCTTTTTCTTCAAGGTAATGATCGAGGGTGGTGATTTCAACCTCTTCTGTTTTATTTGAATTGAACGCTCCATCCGTCGTGTGTTGAAGGCTATTGGTTTGCGAATTCTTTTGTAACACTAGCCTTGTCTTTCCTTTTGTGGATGATAGAGCAAAATGTTCAATAAAAACATCCTTCCAATGTGGTTGCTTTTCTTTTAAGATTTCAAAATTCTGCAGAATAGGCTCAAAAGCATATATTTTCGAATTTGGATAGTGAAATTTAAATTCTGCAATGGTTTCACCATGGTGTGCACCTACGTCAACTATATTGAAAACATCGATACCAAATCTGTTTTTTAAATCGAGGAAAATGTCTATCCCAACAGAAATTCCTGCTGTTTTTCTTAGAAACCAGCCCTTCTTTGCTAAAAATGCTTTCAGCTTACTTTTCATTTATTAAACAGTTTTTTATTCTCTTGGTTAGTTTCCAGCCCAGTAGTTTATTAAAGATACTCGTAAGGCCTCCTGATTCGGGCTTTACCGATGATCCTCCCAATGATTTTACATGTGTTTCAATTTCCTTAATCAAAAGCTTATTGTTAGGATAAATCTCATATATACAGCTTTGTAACATGTTGGCGCAGCATGTTTTAATGTTTTCCTGTTCTCCATAGGCTTGTATAGCATATTGCGTTGAAAGATATACCGAGCGGTAAAGTGAATGATAGGCGGCTTCGCCTTTTTTATCCGAGAGGCCTTTTATGCCCGATCGATAAAAAAATAATGCAGCAGGGTTCATCGCAATTTTATTGGCCTTAAGGAAAACCCTTGTAAAAAATTCGAGATCATCGTTAAGGTTGAGTTCCTCATTCCATAAACCGGCCTGATCAACTACTGACCGGTGCATGAGCATACGTCCTGGCGTAGTCATGGGATTACAAGCTTGCCAATAGCGTAAAATCCATTGCTTAAAGTTCAGTTCTTCATTGAGAGTAGGCTCTTCTTTAAAACTTTTGGTATCGTTGTGGTAAAACCGGCCCCATCCCGAAACAGCAACTACATCATGCTGATAGCAGATGGATTTGAACTGTAGTTGAATGAAATCCTTTGGAACAAGATCATCTCCATCAAAAAACACAATATAAGCTCCATTTGCTTTTTGATAGGCCACATTTCTTGCCGCTGCTGCTCCAGATTGATTGATAGAGAACACAAAAACCCTGGGATCGTTTATACTACTGATCTGCGCTAAAGTATCGTCTTTCGAACCATCGTTTACCACAATGATTTCGAGTTGCCGATACGATTGGTTACATAGCGATTTTAATGTATCTGCTATGTACAAGCCACAGTTATGAGCAGGAATGCAAATGGAGATTAAGGGGAACATCTATTTTATGCCGTGCTTCCTTTTTAATTTTTCAAAGATGGAGGACTCAGAATAGCGCTTATTTTTATCATACTGATAATTTTTCCACACTTCGTTCCATAAGTGAAGCGTATATGAATTCTTGGTAATCCTTCGGCCTGGCATGGTCTGAGGTTTAAATATGGGCCTTATCAGCTCCTTGCATTTACTTAAATTACTTCTATCATCCAAGATCAGCTCTCCAACGTTTTTCCAGTTTATTGGATTAAAAAAATCGTATTCCAGAGCATTTTCCCTCAGTTTAAGGTCTTTTATTGCCTGTTGGAACAGAAAAGGACCTGCTAAGCCAAAATCCATATTTTGAAGGTCGATTTGATTTATTTTATCCAGGCAATAATCCATGAAAAAATGATCGCCTGGTGCTTTAAAAATACAATTGTTCACAACTGATCCATATTCGCCCTCGTTACTGGTGCAGAAAATAAGGTCAGCAGTTAAATCGAGGTATTTGAGGCAGATGATATCCATATCTACCCACCATCCTCCACGTTTCTTGATCAGTTGCAAACGGAATACATCGGCAAAACCCGAAACAGATCCTTTGGCCCATCCATCTTTATACCTGAAAATGGATTCCTCTTTCATAATGTCGTTGGCATCGAAAATTTTGGTTCCTGAAGGAATGTTTTTGATATCCTGATAGGTATATAAATGAAATTCGTGCCCATGATCCAAAAAAGATTGGATGCACAATTTTTCTACGTTTGATAACTGCTCTCCAATCCATAATGATTGGACATGTTTGGGTACTAAAATGTTTTCCATGCTTTTGCGAAGTATGCAATTTTGGATAAATCAACATAATGATGAAGTATCCCTTCTTTTTGGGTTACCTGATCAGGTGTTGGGTTTACAATATATTTGTCTTTATTTAACATCACCGATCTGTTTTCACCGATAATCATTGAAGTGAGTGCCTGCTCCAGGTAATAGGAAGTTTTTTCAGCCTCTTCAAGTCCGGATATCCAGTTTTCGAGGTTTCTCCAGTTTATTGCAGAACTTTTTAGTCCTATAACGCCAACGTTTATTAAGGGATGGATTTTTGATCCACATAGTTTTTCCATTAGCCTAGTCGTATATCCGTACGATTGCTCACAGTCTTGCATATAAATGGGGCTTTGAGGAGATTTTAACCAATTGATGATATCCGAGGCCTGCTGCCAGAACAACATGTCCGAATCTAGTACAAGTTTCCAATCATTACCATCCTGAATAGAGTGGATGTCGGTTAACTTTTTAATATGAGGATAAATGCGCCTTTTGTGATGTAGAACAGGAAACACTTTTTCTGGTAAAAGTTTGTCTAAATTCTTTTTGATCTGCGAAGCGCTAACGATTTCGGTGTTTTTCGTCTTTTTATTTATAAGTGAAATAATTTCCTCGTTAAAAGTTCCGTCATCAACCAATATAAACCTGAAAATCTCTGGCTGATGTTTGATGGCGGACGCCATGCAGAACAAGGTTTGATATAGATATTTTTCCCCTGTTAGAAAATAAATCGGCAAGCCATCTGCATTGGACTTGATTTCGGGAAGCGATGCAACCGCTCTTTTCATTTTGCGACTGTTAAGTTGCATCCTCCGGTAAGCGAATATACCTCCATAGTGTTGATAGGTTTTCCATTTTGCCTTCGGATAGCGGTATAGTAAGTCGATTATCTTTTGGTTCAGCATAAATATTTAACTAAGAAAGAATGCGTCGCGCCAAAAGAGATGCCTTACATTACTGGTATAGTGCCTGGCTGTGTACTGCTTTTTTGTGGGGCTAAGGGATTGATCATCGTCGTTAAAATTGCCAATGATCTGTTGCTCCCATAAAACCCCAAGCGAAGTACTTGCTATTTCTGCGAAAATGGTCTGCTCCGATAAGAAATCATAATTGGGATGAATAAGGTTTAGCGCCTCTTCTATTTTATACTGTTCATATAAATTTATGCCATGTGCGTAAATAAGTCCTGCATTCAGGCTGCCATATTTTTGAAGGCTGCCATCAAAAAACTTTAATAATCTTTCATCATAAGCGCTTTTCCAATCGGCCGATCCACCACATGCAAATTTTGTTTGATTTTTGGGCAAGTAGGGAAGGAAATCCTTAAAAAAAAGGATGTCACTATCGATCCAGACCACTGGTTTTTCTTCTGCATGGTGTAAGATGATGGCCAGCTTTTTACCGAAGGCATTTAACCGGGCATAGTTTGCAATGGCATTTCTACCCTTTTTCAGGTGATAATTTATACTGTCTTCCCAGCCGTTGAACTGAATTTTACCTTTCCAGAATTTTAACGAACTGGCAATTTTTTCTGTCGTGATAGAACCATCAGAGGCTATAATAAGCGTTGGCAGCTTTGACCAGGTTTTGCTTATGGTGAAGAGGCATAACCTGACCATTTCGATATGTGTTTTGCCGGTCATCATCAGGATAAACTGATCAGATGTTTCCTTTTGTGTAGTTTTAAAGTTTTTAAAGCGAAGTAAAAACCGATATATCACTGGCATCCGGTAGGCTAAAGATTTTTTTATTTTATTGATCATGTTGCCAAGCCATCAAAAATGCCACATGCACCTTTCCATTTAATGTAATTTATTTTATTCCTCCAGGCTTTGTAAACAAACCATGCCCTGATTTTCCTGATAGGTACTGTATATCCCCTGATTTTCTTCCATGGACAGATATTATGCGAATGGAGCAGGACTACCCACGATTTGCTGCTTTCATTAGTCAGTTTGCTGATGTATTTAAAGGTTGTCCGTGATGGGGGGATAATGTGTTTTAGCTCGAGCAATGGAAAATATCCTACCTGCCAACCTGCTTTTAAAACTTCAATCACGATATCATTGTCGCCTCCCGAGCTTAAGCTATTACCTGTTCTGTCGAGAATAACGTGCACTTTATTCAGATAGATTTTTAAGGCATCCATACGCAAAACCATTCCGGCCCCAACCGGGGATGCCTTAGGGTAGGTCTTGTCCCAATGGGCGAGTATCACTTCTTCACCAAGGTCTCTAATGGCTAATAATTCATAAAAATCCGCTAACCAAGCTTCAGGCTCATTGTCAAATGCCCCAAGGATTTTACCGCCAGCCGCCCCTAAATTTAAATTTGAAGTGAAAATTGCTGCTGCATTGGCCAGATAATCTGGTCTTAAGAGATTGTCATCATCAACCATTACAATAAGTTCGCCCTTTGCTGCCCTTAATCCTGCCAGTCGTGCATGGGTAAGTCCCTGTGTTAGCTCTTTTATAACCTGATAATTGAGTGTAGGGGAGCAGTTCACTTTTATTGCTTTACTCGAATTATTATCTACAATGATTAATTCCCAAAGGTCTTTTGAAAGGTTTTGCTCTTCGAGGTGTTTGATGGTTAGATCGAGCTTGGCCTGGTTTGGATTGTAAGTGGGAATAATTACACTAATCAATTTAATCATTTCTGTAGCCAATAATTTTTGCAGGGACGCCAACGGCGATTGCGTACGGTGGTAAATCTTTTGTAACTACAGCCCCTGCGCCAACTACACATCCATCGGCTATATTTACATTCCCCAATATTTTGGCTCCTGCACCAATCCAAACATCATTGCCAATTTTAACCGGCATTAAAATATCTCCCTGAGACCGGATTAAAACATCTTTTCTGGGGATAGTATGATTTGAACTTACTATACAAGTGTGCATGGCAATAAGCGTGTTTTCTCCGATTTCTACGTTCCCATGCCCGTATATGCAAACATATTCGCCTAAAAAAGTATTTCTTGCAATGTGAATTTTACCACCGTGTGCCTTTAGCACAGAACCCCTCGAAATTTCGCACGCGCTATCTATTTGAACAATGCCACAGGAATCATTGCCCCACCCTTTGGATACAAATACAAATGGATGTATCATTACGGCTTTGCCTATTTTTATACCAAATATCCTTAAGATTAAAGTATATAAAACGGAGATCATATTTAGCATAAATTATTTAGCTCTTTAGTTTTTACAACTTATCATTTCTGTCATATTTCTAAAAACAAGTATCACGATATATTTATCTCTTCGAAATACAATCACAACTTTTTTCTGAATGCCAACCTTAACTGCAGGATGCGAATACCTATTCTGAAGTCGGGAGGCATAAAGAATTTAAAAAATCTCCATAGATATGATGAACTTGCCGGAACTTTTACTTTACAAAATTCACTTAGTTCGAGCGCTGATTTCGCTTCTTTGGTATTGCCTTGAAGAATTAGATAGCTTGCAGTCTTTTGTGCTTCAAGTCCTATTTGTAACAATATATCAGTATCAAAAAAAATAAGCGAATATTCTTTTAAGAGTTGCAGCCTGGTTAGCCATGAGTTACTTTGATCTGAACTGATTGATTTAGGATGTCTCCATGAGTAAGATAGAACTTCTTCAACAACATAAAATATAGCTTTTGATTGGGCTAATTTTACATGAAAATCGGCATCTTCCCAAACTCTTATTTTTGTATTAAATCCACCCGTTTCTATGAATTTAGTTCTTCTGTACAAGCCATTAATTCCTCCGATCGGATGAGCAATTGTATATTTTATTGGATTTATATTTATTTCACTATTTGTATAGTGCCAGTTTAAAATTGGTTTTTGGGTAGAGGCATCGTACCAGTCGACATTACAGAGCACCACATCGACATAATCGAATTTTGCTACAATTTTTGATGTTTTTGTTAAGTAGGCCGGATCTAATCCATCGTCAATATCATGAAAATGTAACCAATTGCAATTTGAAATTTCTGCAAGTCTGTTTCTGGCATATCCTGGTCCCACATTTTTGGTGCCTTTTATAACCTGATAACCTTTATTAACTAAAATTTCAAATGTTCTGTCGCTGCTGGCATCATCGTAAAATATTGTTTCATCAAAGGGTAGTTCGAGTTTATTTATATTTTCCAGGAAACTTTCAATGTGATTTTCAGCATTATAACAAGGAACAAGTAAGGCGAACTTATTTTTTAACATTTACTAAGAGCGTTTTAAATTTTGATTGCAATTTCCTAAAAAGAGAGGGTTCTCTGTTTCCAATTAAAATTTCATCGATATTCGCTTTAGGCAACTTAATTTTTTGAGATAAAATATTTTCTCTCCTGTGTCCTATATGTATTTCATGAAATAGATTTTCCCATTTTATTGCCACTTTTTCTATTCCGAAATTATTTTCTATGCTCTTTTTAGCATTATTTGATAATTGTTGCCATGCCTCAGGGTTCTCCAACAGATATTTCATTTTATCAGAAAATTCCGCTTTGTTTTCAACCAGAAAACCGGAATAATTATTAATAATTACTTCACTAAGTCCACTTTCAGTCCGTTTGCAAACCGGAACTACTCCTGCGGCCATTGCCTCCATTATCGATACTGGTAGTCCTTCATAATCAGACATTAACATAATTGCCTGGGCATTAGTTATATCTTCATGTATTTTTGTATTTTCAACAAGACCCATTAACTGTATTCTTTCAGGGAATTTTGCTTCCCTGATAATGGATTTCACCATATCCAGCTCTGGCCCGGAACCATATATAAAAGCTTCAATCTCCGCAAAATTTTCGGTTATGGCGCTAAGGGTTTCCGCAACTAATTTTATGTTTTTTTGTTCAGATGTTAACCTTCCGATATAAAAAACCTTAAAAGAATTTTTATTGTAAGATGCTTTTTTGGTAAAAAGTGGGGTGCCGCATGCTATCTGTTTTATAACCAGGTTTGAAGCATTTGGTAACAACATTTCATAAATTTTTGACGATACAGCTACGCATGCGGTAAAACTTTCGTAATTTTTGTTTAAAAATGAATTTACCAAAGCTTGATATTCCGCATTGTCGTTGTGTAAAACGCCAATAGTCGGAATGCCTGATAATTTAATGTATCTGGCAGCATACCAAGCCTGTAAGATATGATTAGCTACAAATATGTCCGGTTGCAGTATATTAATTTTCTCTGTAATCCATTTGACCTCCCTTTCTAAATAGCTTTTACCTGTTATTCTATGACAAACTATGCCTTTTTCTTTCAATAAAGGAATTGTAGCACATTCGCTTTCCAATGACCAGGAATAGTAAATAACATCAATCTCGTGCCCCCGATCTTGCAATAAGGGAAGTAGATTTAGTAACCAGGTATTTATACCATTTATAGCGTGTTTTTCATCATAAGTGCAGAAAACTATTTTCATCAGATAAAGCGAAAGACTTTTTTGATTAATGCCTTATAAAACATCAACTTATATTTAAGTTGAAAGGGTGGAAGCAGAAAAGCTTCAGGACCACTTTTCATTAGCTTGGCTTTGCTAAGCCATTCTTCAATAATCATGACGAATAATATCAAATCACTTTTCGCTTGATTGAATAATGTCGCATCCTTTATCATCTGTTATATATTGCTCAAGAATATTTTTATAGGGCTTATTACCACATCCGATATCAAATAGTCTCCCTTTGGCCTACAACTTAAACGCTTCAAACAAATCTTCATGATATGGCTTATCATGTAAATACCACATATGATTTAAATTTATATAAGTTGTTTTTAAGCGCTCTAAATTTCTTTCTTTCAATTTTTTATGATTAATATTTTTAACGAAAAAATTTACTTAAAATCTTTTGAGTGTAATAAATAATATTCCAGTTTTTGACCACTCCATGAGCATCTGGATTACATATCAAGTTATGATCCTTTTGCCAGTTATTTCCCATTTCCTCGTTGTGTGTTTTAGCTTCCGGATGAATATTAGCTACAGAAAGTGGCATCTTAATACGTTTACGGTTTTTGCCTTTCACTAATCTTAACCATAGCTCATAATCTAAAGAACAAACTAAGTCTTCCCAGACTGGTTGGTGGATTTTTGAACTCCAGAAACATGAAGGTTGTTGTAGTGATGGTATTCTTAAAAGAAAATCAAACAGCGGTGGCGTTTTTTTTAATTCCATTTTATTGCATTGTCCATCAAAGCTATAGGAGTATCCGTATATAAAACTTGTTTTTGTTTGAATAAATTTGGATAATACTTTAAAAAAAGAGCCTTCGAGATAGTAGTCGTCGCTGTTTATCCACGCATAATAATCTCCTGAGGCCAGGCTGAATCCTTTATTTATTGCCTGCCCTTGTCCTTCGTCCTTTACACTTTCATAAAAACTAATCCATGGCGAATATTTTTGAAGTATTTCTGGTGTACCATCAGTGCTTCCACCATCAATGATGATATACTCAAGATTTGGATAATTTTGAAGTAATACCGATCGAACTGTCTCTTCAATAAAATTTGCCTGATTATAGGATGGAGTTACGATGGTTAGTTTTGGCCAGTTTTCGCGTTTATTGTATAATTTGGTTTCTACCTCAATATTCCAGGGCCATCCCGTTTTTGAACCAACATTAGGTAATTCCTCTAGCAAACCGTTTTGACATACACTTATTTTTTTAAGCGGCAAGACGGTGCCATTATTTACATACCTCGTTTTATATTGTTCAAGTTTTGGTAAATTTATGCCCAATTTGACTAAATTTTAGGTTTTTGTGCTATGACAACATAATTCATAGTGTTGGTATCATCATATACTTTACTGTCTATATAACTAAACAAGCGGTTAATGTTTTGAACCGTTTTAAAAGTTTTTGCAATAAACTTAATAACAACTCCTTTTTTCCCTTTTATGTTAAAAATTGTTGGGTATACGGCATGGATTAATGCCTGGCCAGCAACCGCCCATTTACCGCCATTTGATTTTATTTCAACAATTTCAAATCCAGCTTTTTCCAACAAAAATTTGAAACCATGTTTGGTAAAGCGAAAGAAATCGTAGGGCTCTTCATGCAATGGCCAGTACATCGGTCCGCTAATGATAAAATTACCACCAGGTACCAACAGTCTGTAGGCCTCGGTGATCAGCCCAAAATGGTCTTCAACATGCTCTATGGTTTGCGTACTGATTACGGTATCGAAAGAGTTATCTTTTAGTGGAATATTATTAGCAGGACAAATAACATCAACATTTTCACTGTCAGATTGAATGATATCGCATCCAACATAGTTTGTTACTTTTTTTGAAAGAAATTCAATGTAGGGTTTATTGCCGCATCCAATATCTAATAATGTACCTGATGCGAAATCATTGAAGGCATTAAATAAAACCTTATGAAAGAATTTGTAATGCAGATACAAGGAATGGTTGATGTTTATTTCTAAATTTTCCTGATTGAGGCGGGCGAGTTTATCTTTACGTTGATTTTGCATCAGGATTTGATTATGAAATATTAGTGATTGAGTTTTGCAAAGTGATCTATAAAATTATTTTCTTCGTTAACAGGATTCTTTGGTATTGCGAATTCATTGTCAAAACCATCTAACAATGCTGGAAGCTCTTCTTTTGTGTTATAAACAGTTAATCCGCTTGTGTTAAAATATGATCTTCCCGCAGCTATATTGGCAATTACCGGCAAGCCAGCAATTAACAACTCAGGGATTCTGGTCAACGCACCCGAGGTTGGCTCCTGATGAATAACAGCACAATCACAGGAAGTGATAAGTTCGGCCAGTTCTGATGGAGTTAATGAACCCAAAACTGTAATATTTGTTTCGGCTAAATTCAGAATACTCTTCAACTGTTCAGACCCAAATCCGGCAATATTGATGCTGACATTTTTAATTTTAGATAAATAAGATATGATATCGATATAACCATGGAGTGTCGGACTGTTGAAAAAAGTACCTAACAGTAAAACATTTGTTTTACTGTTTTTTGTCTTAGTCCTGGCTTCCCTTCTTTTTCGAATGGCCAAATAATACTCAAAACATTCTTTTGTAGGGAAGTATGGTAAATAACCTGAATTTATTCCATGCACAGATAGGAGCCAGTTTTCTTCCCTTGATATCGTAAATGTCTGGCTTGCAAAAGAAAAGGCATGTAGTTCTTTTTTTAACCAATCTAATCTGCTTTCCAATTGCAAGGCATGTTTACCATTTACCAGCGATTCGAGATTATGTGGGAGGGCAATAAATGGAACGCCATGCTTTTTTAATAGCTCGGCAAGTATGAGGTTACAATCTATGTTCGATTCCCAGATAAAATAATCAGGTTTGCAACTTTTAATAAATTCGTTAAACTTTAATATAGATCGGCCGATAATGTATTTCTCCCGGTTACTGGTTTTAAACTTGTTTTCAGAAAAGCCTTTTAACAGCGATTTTAAATCCTTTCCTGGACGTTCGTAAATGTTAAAATCAACCTCTGTAAAATTAATGCCTGCTTTTTTTAACAGGTCGTTAATCTGGGCAGTTCTTTTATTACCTCCATGTCCAAAAGGGTCTGCTTTAAAGTGCGAATGTTTATAAATTCCGCCCATTAGCTTCGAACCTCTTCTTTCAAAATTTCCAGATAGCTGCGACCAAATCGCTGATCGGGTTCCAGGTGATTCCCTTCCGCCCATTCATTCCATGACTTTATAAAAATAATTTTTTTTTCTTCAGAATTAAATTTAACCTGCTCAATGGCATCCTTTAAATGAACCCTGAAAAATTCGGGGGTTGAGTTTTTTAATATAAGAGAATTGAAACCCGAACGTGGCGAATTATCCCAGTTTGGAATAACACAGGGGTATGACGAAAAAGAAGATGTTTTATTTGAGATTAAATTTTTTATGGCCTTACCATAGTCAAATACCTGAATAGGTTTTTTTATCAGTCTGTGGTAGTCGTAAATTAGGCCGCTCTTAAAGAGCAAGCTTCTTATTTTTCTATAAATGTAACCCCTGCTGAAAAACATTAAAGAACTCAACTTCCCAAGCTGATTTAAACAAGCAGCATCGCAACCATGATCAAGCGGGTTCCATCTTTCATCTGCAGTATTTGCAATGATGTAAAGCCCTTCAAATCCATTTTCGACAGCAAGCTTCCTGAACTTATCAGTAAATTTTTTAATATCAGGTATCTTCTCAGGAGAATAGAGATAAAAAAGTGGTTTCGTATCCACTGTAATATATCTTGGATCTTTAAATGCTGGTAGTAAATAATTAAAATGATTGATAACATCCTCATCCCCTGGATAGCTTTGCTCTATTAAAATTTTCGAGGGATTACCATGCCAAATACCTGACCAGCTTTCATTTGCCCAACCCAGACAGAAGGGGTAATCAGGTTTCCCCGAACTTAAAACTTCCTGAAAAGGACGCTCTAAAATTTTTTTACCATTACCAAACCAATAATGCCAATAGCAGAATCCTTCAATACCATATTCCCTAGCCATTTTCGCTTGTTCCTCTCTAACTTCGGGAACCCGCAAATCGTAAAAACCTAAATCGGCAGGTAAATGAGGCTGATAATGATTTGGGAATAAAGGTTTTGCTTTTGCTACATTCGTCCATTCGGTGAAACCTTTGCCCCACCATTCATCATTTTCAGGTGTTGGATGGTACTGCGGAAGGTAAAATGCAATAGCCCGTACTTTATTTATACCTTTTCCCATTCCAGGTCTTTAACTAAATCTAAAAATTCTTCTCTCGCCCACTTTACAAACGGAATATCTTCGTATTTCTGGGTATCATATGCCGGGAAAAACTCAGTTCCAACATCATTTCTCAAAAAGAAAGCATTAAAACCATATTTTTCGACACCAATTAATCTGTAGCCCTTGCGCTCCGCCAGGCGAATAAAAGCTTTCAGGGATGCACCACTGTATATACCGAAACCATTCACAAATTTTGTACTGAAATTATCAGCATATGGAACAGTTAATGAATCATCTTTCCCTAAAATACATTGTATTTCAGCAACAACTAAACGCGGTCTGATTGTTTCTATCGCCTCCCATATCCAATAATCAACACCGTCCAGATCTATAGAAAGCAGGTCAACTTCGCCACTTATCTCATTTTCTATAAACAGATTATTAATATTGCCACGGGTGACCCATGCATGTACAAATTTAGGAGGTAGGGTAAATGTGTTAGGATGAGATTTATAAAATGAAGTTCCCTTATTAATCGCTTTAAAATTTGCATCAAAAAGAAAAGCATTCCATCCATGATTAATGATCAGATTTGCAGCATTACATTCTATTCCATCTGATGCACATATTTCAACTACTGTTTTATTTGTTGTACCAATTACAGAGAAAATAAATAATAAAATTCCATCCTCATCATTTTGCGAATATTTTCTAAAACCAACTTCTTCGAACGTATAGTTTTTGATTTCTTCTTTACTTAATTTCCTGTACTGATTTTTGATGATTAACTGTGAAGTTTGTTCGCCTGATGAAATTTTTTCTATTCTATTAAATTCACCGTTTAAGCGTTGGTATAACCTGTTAATTACCTTATCAATAATTTTATTTAAAAGACGCTTCATTTTAAGTTTTAAATAAATTAAACAGCTTTTTTAAAAACAATTTTAGTCTATTGTTTTCCCTTTCAGCTGCAACTGGTCTATGTAACCCATGTTTGATGTTTACTTTACTAAAATTCTCATCCAGAAGAAATTGATTTCTCATCATACTTGCATCACGTAATCGAATTAAAGTTCTGGTATTTTCATCACTGCAATGGTGGAAAATATAACCATTTGCTACACATCTTAAATGGAAATCCCAATCCTCCAGTGCAGATAAATTTTCGTCGAAATTTCCTATATCTTCAAAAATTTCATTTATGTAGAGTGGTGCCGAAATAACAAAAGGATTTCTTACCCTCAATAATTCACTTTGAGCTACAGCTCCATCTGATGCTTTTAATTCAATGTGTGCAATGAAATTATTTCTGCCTAAAATCTTCAATTCAGAATATCCATCCTCAAAATAACGCATGCTGGCATAGAGGATGGTTTTTTGCCTGTTAAATGTCTGGTATATTGATAACTGTACTTCGATTTTGTTTTTTTCTATCAAGTCGTCAGCATCCAGTAGTTGGATGTACTTGCCTGTAGCCATTTTTAAACCTAAATTCCTCGCAGAGGAGAGCCCGCTGTTTTTTTGGTATATATGCTTAAATCTGGGATCTTTTGATTCGAATTTCCCGGCAATAAATGCTGTATCGTCTGTAGAACCATCATTAATAATTAGACACTCCCAATCTGAATAAGATTGATTCATCACGCTTGATAAACATTCTTCTAAGTATTTACCATCATTAAAACAGGGAACAATTATGGTAACCATCTTCACTTTAAGACGTAATAAATTATTTTTTTGTGAACTTTAAATGTAAAGGCGTTTAAAAAGAGAGAAGATGCTATTTGAAGCCTCGCATTATCTTTGTTTTGCTTTTTTAGTATTTTAATAAAAGATAAATAATCCTTAAAGTCTTCAATTTGATCTAATTTTCTTTTGTACCACAATTTTAGATAGCAAGACAAAAATTCTTCTGTATTATAAATTGGGTTCTTACCCAAGGCATATATCATTTCAATACAATCATCAACAGCAATCCGATCATGGCTGGTAGTGGATTTATCATGAGCTCTGTAAATTGCCAGAGGTATGGATATTGAAGTGAATTTGAAATCCAATAACAATAATTTTAACCACATTTCGTAATCTTCAGCGATACCACGATTGCTAAACATTCCTGCCGTTTCTAACGCTTGTTTTTTTATTAATGTGGTTAATAATGGTATCCTATTATACTCTAAAAAATGTTCAAGTGCTGGTCTTCCAGCGTAATTGGCATTTTTTACATCAAACCTTATTTCGTCGTTTACGATAGACTGATCACCATGTGAGATAAATGCATCAGAAAACAGCAAATCGCAATCATTATTATTAAACTCTTTCAGTGTTACTTCAAGTCTGTTTGGGAGCCATAGGTCGTCTGCATCTAAAAAGGCTATCAGTTCTCCGCTAGCATGTAAAACCCCCGTGTTTCTGGCTATCCCTTGTTTGCTGTTGTTTTGAAAAATATACTTTATTCTTTTTTCGCTTTTTCCCAGCCTATTAATTATTTCTTTTGTTTCATCAATAGATCCGTCATCAACAATAATCAATTCCCATTCGGTATGAGTTTGATTGATTATACTTTTAATTGATTCTTCAATAAATGCTTCGGCATTATAGGCTATCATGATTACTGAAATCATGTTTCCGAAGCTTTTCTACTGGCATAAAGCATCCCTGTAGTTGGTGAGTTTTTATGATAAAAACAATTAAAATCCTTGAAAAAGCTTAAGTCAGTTAAAAATGAAATATCGTGCCATTCCAAAATTAATAAATCGATAGAGTTAATAATTCCTTTGCTTACCAGGTTGGATATGATCTCGGTTTCAGCACCTTCACAATCCATTTTTACGAAAACTTTCAACCCGGGATTTGATTGTATAATCTCATCTATAATTACACTAGCTTCTTTTATTTGTACTTCTACCGTTTCTAAATTTGTACTCGCATTTTTTTTATATGTAGAGAGCTCATTCTTTCCTATGCTTCCTTTGAAGGTTTCTGAATAGGTAAAATATTCTTTTTTGTCCTCATTACCCAGCCCGAAGTTATGTGTTAAAATACTGGTGTTGTTATTAAGTTTTAAGTTACGAAGACATTTATTGTAGGTTGCATACACTGGCTCAAATGCATAAATTTTTTTAATTTGAGGGATGGAATTAAAGTATAAAGAAGATATTCCAATGTTTAGACCGATGTCTATCAGTAGATAATTATCACCGCTGAAGAAACCGTAAACCAGTTCGCTGTAAACTTCATTAATGATAAATAAATCTTCTTCGGTCTCAGCATAAATATTAATATCTCCTACAGTGACGATTAACTCATCATCAATAATTTTAAATTTGGCATTTAACTCATTCTCTAACTGAGACACAAGAATGGATGCCGATTTTAATAAAAGATCAGCTTTTCCCTGGATAATCTCCTTATCAGTTGTTGCTTTAGAAAAGTAATTATTTGTTAAAAGACCAATTGTTTTTTTTAACCTTTTACTATTCATGCTTAATAATTTTAATCTTATGATCTGAAAAATTATTTGAACCCCAGTTAATGCTGTTCCAGTTTGTCGATCTTTTAGGAGCGTGTACTGTTTTTTTGGTAACCTCTACGATTAATGCATCTGATAGGATATGGCAATCTTTTATTGGCTCGTCTTCATTTCCTGTACCAATTGAAAAGTCGAAAAGATAGATACCATTAGCCAAATTGTGGCTGTTTAGCTGTAATTCGAGCGATAAAGTTTTTCCTTTATCAAGGGTAATTATATTTTCACTGAACATCAATCCTACAGATTTATTATCTGCAGTCTTAATCATCAATCCAATCCTATGGTTGCGGATTTCTCTATTTGCAGTTACCAAGAACCTGAAAACTAAAGATTCATTAGTAGCCAGGTTAGTATAATCTTTGTTTAATATGCTAACTTCTTTAATAAAAGCATCAAGCTGTTTTACTTCTGAGGTTATTTTAATGGTGCATGAATCTTTAAATTCATTCCTCACACTTTTATTGTACTCGTTAAATCCTTCCGTTACATTTCCATTAAAAGTCATCTTCCCATTTTCCAAAAGAATCACATCATTACACAATTGGTTGATAGCCCCCATGTTGTGACTTACAAATAATACCGTTCTTCCCTCTCCTTTACTAACTTCTCCCATTTTTCCCAGGCATTTTTTTTGGAACTCGGCATCTCCAACAGCCAAAACTTCATCTACAATTAAGATTTCAGATTCGAGATGTGCAGCTACAGCAAAGGCTAACCGTACATACATGCCGGATGAATACCGCTTAACTGGGGTATCTATGTAACGTTCTATTCCGGCAAAATCAATGATTTCTGCCAATTTACGCTGAATTTCTTTTTTACGCATACCGAGGATTGTACCATTAAGAAAGATATTTTCACGGCCAGATAGCTCTGGATGGAAGCCAGTACCAACCTCAAGTAAACTAGCTATTCTACCTTTGCCTAAAATCCTACCGGTGGTGGGTGCCGTAATTTTACTTAATATTTTGAGTAAGGTACTTTTACCTGCGCCATTTCTGCCGATGATACCCACAGCACTGCCCTGCTCAATTTCGAAATTAATATCTTTCAGGCTCCAAACAATGTTGGTTTCACTTTTGATATTTTGGTCGTTGCTTTCACCAACCAACAATAGGGGATCTTTCTTTCCCCTGAGCCGAGCATACCAACGTTCAAGGTCGTGACTTATAGTGCCTGTGCCGATCTGGCCCAGTTGATACATTTTGGATAAATTTTCAACTTTTATGATAGGTTTCAATTGCTGTATTTGTTACTTAAATATTTTACTCTTCTTTTAGCATAATCTTTACACTATGGTTTAATTTCGGAGTTTCATAAAAGGCTTTTCAATTGTCTTGTTTAAAATAACTGAGAGGAGAAACGTTACTGCGATATACATAATAAAATAGTAAGTCTGTGTACCTAAAGTCGTGTCGTATTTTTGAGAAAAATTAAATAATCCTGGCATAATAATCATTATAACGAGAGTGTAGTTAGTTAGATATAATGAATATGAAATCTCTGCCGTAAATGTTATTAACTTATGAAGTTGTTTAAAATTAGTCTTAAAGGTAGTCAGGTAAGGAACTAATAAAAGTGTGCCTAAAGAATTTGTTAGAAAACTGCACACACAGAGATAAAATTTTCCAAATAATTCCTGATCATAAATCATAATAAATTTATCAGCGATCAATAAAATTATTCCAGTTATCAGCAACAATCTTCTGAATTTGTAGAAGAAAATTTTGTAATAAACTGCAATGTAGGCTCCCAAAACTCCAAAAGCTATACTGTCCAATCTTAGTATTACAATCTTTCGAAAGTAAGTGTCCCAGTTACTGATTATGTTTGTTGGAAAATGTATAAATCTATAGATTCGGATTAAGATAACAGCGATAATTATACTAATTGTCGTAGTTAGGAAAACGGTTTTTATTGCTGATTTTAAAATGATCGATTTTATTAAAATTGATATTGGTAAAATTAAGTAAAACCATTCCTCGATAGATAAACTCCATGCTTCATTAAAAAAATTAGGATGACCATAGACAATATTTTGAGAAAATAAGTAATAGAGTAAGATATTATTTGGAATATCAAGAGAATTAATTTTTGAAATGATAATTACTATTGTTAATACCGAATAATAAGCAGGTATAGTCCTTAACCATCTTCGTTTCCAAAATCTTAAAATAGCGGCGAAACTTAAATTATTTTCTTTGAGGTCACTAATTAAAATGTTTCCAATTAGAAAGCCACTTAATACAAAAAAAATACTTACTCCATCGAAGATGATGTAATTGAATATATTTTGGATGTAAACATTTGTCGTGAAAAAAAAAGCTCCATGACCAAACACAACAAAGAATATAGCTAATGCTCTTAATAAATCTAATCCAAAAATTCTTTCTTTAATTCTGTTATCTACAGTTAACATTCGGTATTCTGTTTCTTGAAAAAGTCGAGGAGATAAAAAAAATCACTTTACATGTCTAACTGTATTGCCTGTCAATTTTTTGAATGCTAATTTTTTTAATCTTATAATTTAAGCTTAAGGCATTTTCTATTCTCCAAAAACTCAAACCGTATCCACGAAATTCCGTTCCACTTTGTTAAAAATCACAACCCCAAAGAGGAGCAGTGCAACAGTAACCACTGCAGCATAACCAAAACCTCCCCAGCTAAAACTACCTTCACCTAAAAAACCATATCGAAAGGTTTCCAGGATTGGGGTCATTGGGTTATATTCAATAACCCAGGCATATTCGGGATATTTAGTTAAAGCCTCTGACAAAGGGTATATAACCGTTGTTGCGTACATCAGCAGCTGCACGCCAAAGGTAACCAGAAACGTAAGATCACGGTATTTAGTCGTCATAGCGGAGATGATCATGCCCGTACCTAAACCCAGCAAGGCCATCATTAAAACAACTAAGGGGAAAAGGCCAATGGCCCAGGTAACCTCAAAAGAAGCCTTTGTTAGATAGTAATAAAGCATCAGGATGAGGAACAATAACATTTGCACACCAAATCGCACCAAATTGCTCACCACAATACTCAACGGCATAATTAACCGGGGAAAATAAACCTTGCCAAAAATCCCGGCATTATCCCTGAAGACAGTTGAGGTTTTAGTTAAACAATCGGAAAAATAATTCCAGGCGGTAATCCCAGCCATATAGAACAGCGGTTTGGGTAAACCGTCTGTAGAAATACCAGCCAGGTTACCGAATATAAAGGTGAAAATGATGGTAGTAAACAAAGGCTGGATAAAGAACCAAAGTGGCCCTAGTATGGTTTGTTTATAAAAAGAAACAAAATCGCGGCGAACCAGTAACCATAATAAATCCCGATAGGCCCAAACTTCATTTAATTTAAGGTCGAATAACGAACTTTTAGCTTCTATGGTCCAAAACTGCTCGTGCTCGTTCATGAAATAGATAATAATTTCTGCATTTTATGGAGGTAACTGCTGAAAGCAAAGTGATTTAGGGTTTTCTGTTGTTGTAAGACTCGTGAAGCGGGCAATTTCAATGCTTCCAAAATAGCTGTATGTAGTTGCTCCTGGTCAGTTGGATCAATCAAGATACCCAGCTCGCCATTCAGCAGCGCATCTTTGCTGCCATCTTGGTTGCCGGCAATAACTGTACATCCACATGCGGCGGCCTCAATAAAGCTGATCCCGAAACCTTCTGCTTTACTGGGCATCACGAAAATATCGGCCAGCAGATAGTGATCGGTAATTTCCGTATCAGCAATAAATCCGGTTAAAGTAACCCGGTGCTGTAAGCCGTATTGCTCAATTAGGTGCTCAACTCGCTTTTGTTCAGGTAAATCTGCTTTCCCACTGAGTATGTAGTGAACTTCATCTGGTAAATACTTTAGTGCAGCCAATACCTGGTCATAGCCTTTATATTGTTCCTGAATGGAGAGTCTGGTTAATGTAAATAATATTTTTTGATCAGTATGTAAACCATACCGTTCCAGCAGCCCAACAGGTTTATTGAAACTTTGAGGCACTTGGAAAAATGGATCGAGACAATTATTTAAGATACTAAGCTGATTGGAAGCAACATCATGTTGTTGGCGGATATTTTCGGCGGTGTATTTGCTCACTGCCCAGATTTCTGCATTTCGTTGTAAAAAAACTTTTTTCCATTTGTTTAATGGTTTCCAGATTTCAATGCCATGCGCAAAAAGTATAATTCTTGTTTTTGGCTTTAACTTTTTAATCAGCCAGCCAAATATCAGGAGGTTAATGTGGCTAAGGATAACAATGTCTGATTTCAGCCCTTCGCGGATGGCTTTCCGACCAAAACCCATACGATTGCCGCTAAAACCAGAAAAATGTCCGACCTCGGAATATTGCCTATCAGCATTTCCATCATACATACTCAGGCAGTGGTACTGACCAATCGAACCACTATTTTTTAATTCATGTAATACTTTGGTCAACGATCTGCATACCTTTTCAATCCCACCGGTTAACCCGAAAGTATATAAGGATAAAAATAAGATTCGCTGATCTTTAAGCATTCTTACTGCTATTTTGTACCTGATCCAGATCTGTCCAGCTCTTTAACTTATCATTTCCCCAAGACTCCAACTGATATAATGCAAGCGCTTTAGACCAATGTAGCTCTCCCCGCATAAAGGCAGCTTTCAGGTCGATTACTTTAGGACTTGCAGCTTTTAGGGCTTTCAAGAAAAAATCATTGGTCTGCAACCAGGTTTGAAAAGGGAAAGTAAATCCCATTTTTTTTCTCTTCCAGATGGCTTCAGGTAAGATTTCCTTAAATGCATCGATAAGAAAACCCTTTGGTTTTGATTGTTGATACCTGATAACAGATGAAGTATAATCGAGTAGTTGAATTAAATCCTGATCCAGAAAGGGTACACGCACTTCTATCCCATGTTGCATGCTCATCGCATCAATATCTTTCAGCAACTGATTTTGCAGATAAAGGTTGAACTCCAGCCAACCAGCTTCCTGCTCAACGGTTAAATATTCGGGAGGAGCAGCTATCATCATGGATTGAAGTATCTCATCAACCTGGCCGGTTTCTAAATTTAATATCGATGCAATTTCGGAAGGGGAATATATTCCACGCAAGAACAGATATTTACCCGCAGTATTTTTGTAACTGAGATAGTAGATACGTTTTAATGAGCTTGGTTTAAAATGAATTGCTTTTTTGAGAATAAAACGTGGAAGCTTAGATAAAAGCCTTACCATTTTCATTCTTTTGAAAGAAGGGTAACCTCCAAACAGTTCATCGCCTCCTATACCTGATAAAACGGCTTTTAAGCCCTTTTGCTTGGCAAAATAGCTCACAAACCAGGAATTAACTCCATCCGTAGTAGGTTGATCCATTGCTGCCAATGCATCCGGCAGGTGCTTTTCAAAAGTATTCTTGTCGATCAGATACTCCGAATGCTCGCATTGCGCCTGTCTTTTGATTTGATCCTGATAAACTTGTTCTGAAAACTGCTGTTCAGAAAAATTGATAGATAAGGTTTTCAAATGTTTGAAAGGTCGCTGACTTTCAGCTGCGAGGAGCGTTAACAGACTTGAGTCAATTCCGCCGCTTAAAAAAACACCAATTGGCGCATCCGAAATCAGGTGACGGTTTACTGCATTTTTTAATGTTTTATGGAGGGCGGCTTCTGCAAGCTTTTGATCTTTAGCATATGCTTTTAAATCAGTTCTGTGATAAGAAGTGAAGGCAGCTTGCTGAAATTGATGATCCCAGGTCAAATAAGTGCCTTTAGGTAGCATTTTTACTTGAGCAAATGTTGTATAAGGTTCAGGAAGGTGGCCAAAAGCTAAAAAGTAAACTTTCCATTCAGGGAGTTCTGTTAACGGTAAAGCGGTTTGACTGAAAGCCTTTACTTCCGATGAAAATAACAGTCTGCCTGGCTCGTGGTAGTAGTAAAGTGGTTTAATCCCAGAAGGATCACGTACCAGAAAAGTTTTAGCTTCCAGCTGATCATACAAAGCAAATGCGAACATGCCATTCAAGCGACTAAAGCTGGCTATTCCCCAATGTTGGTAAGCAGCCAGAATCACTTCTGTATCGCTCTGCGAAACAAATTCAAAGCCAGCTTCAACTAATTCAGTCTTCAGTTCCAAAAAATTATAAATCTCACCGTTAAAGGTGATGACTAAATGCCTGTTATGGTACAACATTGGCTGTTGTCCGGTAGGAGAGAGGTCGATCAGCGCTAGTCGCCTATGCCCAAATACCAGTCCATTTTCCTCATCCGCATAAAAACCCTCACCATCCGGGCCACCGTGCGCCATTAAATTGCACATGGCTTTCGCCTCTTGTTGAAGTTCTTCAACAGGTCTGTTCAAATCGATAATTCCCGCAATGCGGCACATAGGGTGAGGGAGGATGATTATTTTTGGTATAGGCTGGGCACAGCTTCGCCCTTTCAGTCACATTTTCTTTTTAAAAAAGACTGATAATCTATTTTTGATCATCAAGCAGATAGTAATTAACCCTGCATTGATGTTGAACTCTAAATGGGTTCAATAAATGCAAAAGAGGTGTTAATCTCTATTGCATAACCCATATTTTGTAAGCGTAAAATAATACGCTGTTTATTTTGTACCGATACCAGTTCGGCCATAATACCTTTAAATGGTCCCGCTTTGATCAACACGCGTTCACCAGGTTTAATGTCATATTCCAACACTTGAAGGTCTGCGTCAGTGGCCAGAAGAAGCTTGAGGTCGGTAATCTGCTGTTCGGGTATAGTTGCAATATCGCCTGAAAAATAAATGAACCTGGCTATCCCATTCGTCATTAAAACTTCAGCGTACTCTTTGCCCGAAATATACACAAACAAATAAGACTTAATCAAAGGCTCTTCCACAATTTTTTTGCGGTCGCTCCATTGCTTTATTGCTTTTCTTAGCGGAAGATAGGCCTGTATACCTTTTCTCTCTAGCTCATTATAAGCTTTTTTCTCTGCTCTCGAACGGGTATAAACCGGATACCACCTGTAACTTTGATCAATCATTAAATTAAGCAATTCCGAAAATTAAACCTCTCGCGCATCTTTTTCTATCTCGCTTTTATGTTTACAGTTAGACCAATTTAAACAATTCACTGACTAACCTCATTTCTTTTTCCAAAACATCCACCATTTGCGGTTCTCATCGTCATAATAACCTGACCCGGAATATCCTGAGTAGTCTGAATAGTAGTAAGTACTGTTTCCACCTCCACGGCTGTAATCGGTGGTATAGTAATTGGAATATAGGGCATCATCGCCGAAAGCATTTAATACGATCGCCAGATTGTTCAATCCATACTCTCTGGATAAACGTTCAGGTATATTGGCCGCGCGCTGTTTGGAAACACCAGACCTAATTACAAAAAGGTTAACATCCGAATTTCTGATCAGGGGGATGGCATCAGAAACTAAGCCCACCGGGGCAGTATCAACCAACACATAATCGTAGTTTTTTTCTAGCTCCCTCAACAGGTTTTGCATCGTTTCCGTATGTAACAGCTCAGAAGGATTAGGTGGGATCGGCCCCGAAGGAATAAAATCCATTTGGTGTACCTCGTCATGAACAAGGACATCCTGAAGTTGGTGTTGCCCTGAAAGTAAGGAGCTTAAACCTTTTTTATTGTCGACGCCAAAAGCTTTGTGTAAACGTGATCTGCGCAAATCGGCTGCGATCAGAATTACTTTTTTCTCAATCAAGGCCATGGTACCAGCAAGATTGATGGTCACAAATGATTTTCCTTCACCTGAGATTTCGGAGGTGATACAAATTACCTTACTCTGTTTATGGCTGGCTAAAAAGCTTAAATTAGTACGTACCGAACGCACTGATTCTGCAAAAACTGATTTTGGCTTGGCGATTGATAAGGCCTGTCGGTTATCTTGATCGATATAATCAGGGAATTTCCGGATTACGCCAATGATGGGGGTTTTGGTTAAGCCTTCAACAGCTTCCTTATCGTATATGTAGGGATTTAGAAAACGAACCAATAAGATCAAGCCCATGCCTGCACCCAAGCCAACCAAAAATGAAAATGTATAAGTTTTATTAGAATCTGCCGAAATTGAATAATAGGATGGATAGGCTTGATTAACAATAGCAGCTCCAGCAACTGTAGCTGCAGCATTCATTTCTGCTTCTAATTTTTTTTCTGATAAATAAGACCGTACCTTATTGTTTACTTCAAAATTAGTACTCAGTTTAATGAAATTCTGCTCTTTAACCGGAATGGTACTGATGCTTCTATTTACTCCCGAAATCTGCTGATCGATATATTTTAAAGTCTGTTCATTCCTTTCGCGCATCAGCCGGATGTTATTTTTGATGCCTGCCTTTACACTGGCAATCTGCTGCTCTACCTGTTTAACAGGCTGTGAATCAGAGGTGAATTGACTCAGTTTAATTTCCCTATTGGCAAGTAGGGTATTTAACTGGGCAACCAGTGTGCCCAAACCTCCGTTTAATTCACCTTCTAAATCTAGTCCGATTTCTACTTTCGAACGATTATTGTTTACCTGATCTTCCAGTTGCTTGATGCCCAGTAGCTTAATGTTTAACTCGGTTTTTTGTTTTTCAAAGTCAGCTAATTTTCCAACAGTCATGCTGCTTGCTGAATTGATATCTACGATTTTGTTTTGTGTTTTATAATTGGCAAGACTATTACCCGATTTGCCGGCCTCGGTATTGATGAATCCAAGTTGATTATCTATAAACTCAACTGTTTGTTTAGCTGAACGCTGACGTTGAATAAGATCATAGCGAACATATTCTTTCATAATGGCATTGAGCATATCGGCGGCAAATACGGGGTTGCCATCAGTTAAACTTAAGCTCATCACATTTGTAAACCTGGCTGCTTCGGCGACATTTACTCCCATTGCACGGCCAATAAAATCTTCTTTAGTATTAAATTTAAAACTATAATTGCCATTTGGAATTTCTGACCTGATGCGGAACTGCATATTACCCAAATTTAAAAGCTCACCATATCTGTGGGTAGTTAATTTTGCTTTGCCATTATTCGGATCTCCAATTTTAAACGTGTTTTTGTCAACGGCTTCAACATTGTAGATGCCTTTGCTGAAATTCATCGAATCCTGTTTAATAATCTCTACTTGGAAAGGAATGGCAGGGTAGAGCTCGGTTGTTCTGATCCTCCCTTTAAGATAATAGGATATTTTGTAATCCAGGTTACTAATGGCATTCAGTACCACATCATTACTCCTGATTACAAAGCTCTCTGCCTGTATTTTATCCGTGTAGTTATACACCTGAGTGGGCATCTGCATACTCGTACTAGCACTTGGATTACTATCTTGTAACTTAAGGGAAGCGAAGGTTTGATAAACCGGGATAGTGTATAGTACTTTAATCTTCGCAATAATTAGTGCTATTGCGATACAACCAGCAATCCAATACCATCTACTCCAGAAAACTCTGAATATTTTGTAAAAATCAATCTGTTGGCTAACCGCTTTTGCCTCCAGGTTCTGTTCCTTTTCCATTAGCGTGTTAAAGCAAATATTAATGTTGCAAGGTTAATTACAACAAGTAATGGTTGTACAATATTATTAAAACTCTGCAGGCGTTCACTTAATGCCTGCCCTTTAGTTTGTTGAAGAACAATGATATCATTGTTTTGAAGAATTAGTTTTTTGCTTGCCAAACTATTAATATCGTTCAGGTTGACATAAATAATTTCCGGGTGGCTACGGTCGCCCCTGATAATTTTCAGTGTCTTAGGGTCTGCTATTTTGGATATCCCACCTGCTTCGCCAATAATCTCAATAAGATCAGTATTCTCTTTTTCGAGGTAAAAATTTCCCTGTCTGCCAAATTCTCCCAAAAGGGTAACCTTTAGATTAACCACAGTCAGCTCGATAATGGGGTCTTTCAGAAGTTTACTTTTATAAATATCCTGTATTTTATTCCTGGCTTCTCTTCTAGTCAAACCGGCAACTTCTACATGGCCTATTGCCGGTAAATTAACTGTTCCATCAGGTTCAACCGGATAAGCAAGTACGTTTTGAGCAGATCCACTCTGGCCGCCAGAGCTTGAATTTGAAATACCACCTATTGAGCTATTTGTTGCGCCGAATTCTGGATTTTGAACATTTCTAACGGCCAGTTGGTCGTTTATTTTGATTTTATAATAGATATCACCTAAACCCTGATCATTTATTACATAAACCTGCTTGATGGTATCGGTGACGATATCGCTTGGCGCATTAAATAAACTATGTTGTTTACGGATAGAGCAGCTTGATAGGCTAAGAAAAAGGAAAATTAAACTGAACAGTACGGTGGAGATGAAATTAAAACGGGCCATAATCTTTAAAGATAACTGTATGCAATTAAACTTCCATATATCTAATACAAAAATACGCTTTCTATCCGCTTAAAAAAACATAGCTCATTATAATCCAATCGATATTTAGCTGTTATCGAATCCATGCTCGAATAGGATAATGGGGTTATTAATGTTTATTTGATTTTGAATGATTTGATATTCAGTTTGATGTGAAGTGTGTGATTAGTGCATTAAGCAAAATTATGACGTTGATAATTGTCAATATCTGTTTGAATTGTATTCTTAATAATACGTTTTTAAGTTATTTTTGGTAAATGAAAATACTGCTCAAAATCGTTGTTATTACATTGATACTGTCTATTTTTTATAATTCATTATTAAAAGCTCAGGTTCTCCGGGGATGCCGCAAAGGTGGTGTGATTTATACATCAAGCTTTAATTTCTTTGGCACACTATTGTGGAGCGGCGGAGTAAGTGAAACCTGTCCAGCAAGTGCATCGAGTGCTACTCAATATGCCGGGTTTATCAGTAATGCTTCTCCTTCCAGTTCTTGTGTAATTGGATTCTTTGTGGATACAGGAACACTGGTAAACTATTCAATTTACAACTGTCCATTAGATAATTACATCTGGACGTTAATTGTTGTGTTAGGAGGAATGGGTTTTTTATACCTTCGCAAGCACACGATAGTTGTCAAATTTTAGAAAGTTAATTGCAGGTACGCTAAATATTTTAATCTTTAATTTGTTACTCGTCTACAAAAAAAATGCTGAATACAGCATTTAATTAATGACTTAAGCAACGTACTTATTTCTAACTACATAAATTCAATATTTTGTATGATTAACTGTATTTATTGGTGTTCTTAGCTGGGCGTATTACCTTTGCATAAGAAATCCCTATTTGTAGTTCCTATGAAATTTTTTATTTATTCTGCATTTTCGCTGATATTGGTTTTTTCTGCTAATCTACTTAAAGCGCAAGGAACTTATACCGGGTGCCTCTTGAGTAGTACAAAGGTTTTGTATAGAAGTGAATATTTGGCTACGGGATATTTTTCTTCAAAATCAGGAGTTACGCCCTTATCAAACAGTTACTGTTTTTGGAATCAAACTGCATCAAACCCTATAAGCTGCACTGTTTGTACTGGTCCAAATAGTGTAACCTATAATACTACTACCGGTGCGTTTATTAGTTGTGATACTCCAGTAGTTGGAATTCGAGGAACTTTCTCCATGGTGTATTGCCCCTTAGATAATAATTTGACAGTTTTATTACTCCTAAGTGCTATTGCTGGTTTCCTTTTCATCAGACAAACTAAATTTATTGAACTTGTTCAAAAAGCAGTTTAAACAAGGGTACTTTTTGTAGCGCTGAATTTTCTTTATGATAAATGTCAATGTTTGACCGATAGCACTTTAGTGCCTTCACTTCTTTTTACACCCCCTGCAGTATCCTAACTGCTTTTATGTGATATTCATTCGTTTTTCGAAGGTCATCGTTTTATCACATTCATTTTATTCATTGTTTCGGATGTTCATTTTTATATAATTTTGTAATATTAATCGTACGATAATTGGGCTTTATAGTTTCTTTTTTTTGGTTTAAAAACTCCAATTAGTAAGTGTGTCATTATAAAAATAAATCATCATCTAAAATCCCAAATTGTAAGAGCAACGTATATGCTCGCTTTAGTGCAAAACAATAATGTCGAAGTTTCTATCCCTGACTGTCTTGTCCACAGTTTTATTTTTTTCTTATGCATTTCCCACGGAAGGCTGTCTGGTAGGCAATACTTTTTACACTTCGTATTTAGGCTTGGTTCGCTTATCAGGTAATCCTGAAATTACCGGAGATAAAAAGGTTTTTAATAGTGGAGGCACCCGTTATCCCATTAATTATTCTGGTATTGAAGTATGCTCAACCGTAACCGCTAATAAATATAATAACGGTAGTCCTTACAGAGATGGACCTTTGTGTTTCGCTATGCCGGCAGCCACCTATAATGCTTATCCTGCAAGTGGTACCCCGGGCGTAAGGGTGGCTAGTAGTTATCCCAGTGGCACCGGTTCCTTACAGGATTTTACAATCAGTTGCGTAATTACCCCTCTTCCAGTTGATGATGAAATTTGGATTTTGATAGCGCTTTCTATTATTATGGCAGTTGTAACGATATATAAGTCAGGACTAAAGGTAAGGCTCACGGCTGAATGACATCTCAAGATTTTACAAAGCTTTGTGGTAGATGGAATAAGGTCTAACGCATGAATCGATTATCGATATACTTTTCCCGTAGGTTTCTCTATTTATAATCTTTACAGAGAAGTTTCCTAAGGTGTATTGAACAAAAAGAACGCGCCATTGAGCTGATAAAGGGGCTAACTTCGTGTATTCTATCACTGATACATGAAATTTCTATGCGTTTTTACCATAACTATACTAACTGCTTTGCACACTTTTGCTCAGGGATCTGCAACTGGGTGTTTAGTACCTTACTATAACAGAGTTTATACTTCTAATGCGTTCGAACTTTTAGGGTCAGCTCAACTTTTTAATAATACCCCCTCAACAGGTTTATCACCAAATTACTGCAGCTGGACCCCGAGTAGTACTGGTGCTTCATGCGTGATTTGCGATGGTCTTTTAGGAGTAGATTTAGTAGGGATCAAGGTATGCTTACTTGGTCAATTCAGGTATGGATCGCAAGGTATGTTTACCATGGTCGAATGCAACCTTGACGATCATTCCTGGGTTTTCGGTGCGGCAGCAGGTCTGTTCGGCATATTCATTATAAGAAGAAGAAATAAACTGTAATTATGTCGCTCAAGGTTTAATTGCACCAAACTCGATCAGGCAAATACCCACTTAATTTCTATATTTACCGCAGGTTCAGTTTATCCGGCAGGATAGCGCTGAAGATCTGCTAAGTCATGAAAATATCTCTCATTACAGTAGTTTACAATGGAGAAACATTTCTACAGGAATGTTTTAATTCCATTCGTGCTCAAACTTATCCTGATGTAGAGTATTTAGTGATTGATGGGGGGTCAAAAGATAGAACGCTGGGCATCATTGCCCGGAACCAGGCGCATATCAATTATTTCACATCGGAAAAAGATCATGGCCTTTATGATGCCATTAACAAAGGGATCGCAAAATCTACAGGCGATATTATTGGGATTTTAAATGCTGATGATATGTTTGCTGGTTCTGAAGTATTAACTGCCGTTGCCGAAACCTTCAAAAGCCAACCAGAAATAGATGCGGTATATGGTGATTTAAACTATATACACCCCGCTAACGGCAAAATTGTGCGGAGATGGAAATCAAGGGATACAACTTTTATGGATTTGCGGAAGGGATGGATGCCTGCGCACCCAACGCTTTACATCAAGAAAGCATTATTCGAAAAACATGGCAACTATGCATTAGATCTGGGGACAACTGCAGATTACGATTTAATGCTCAGGTTTCTTTACACGCATCAGCTCAAGACTGCCTATTTACCCATATTAATGGTTAATATGCGTATTGGTGGTTTGAGTAATAAGTCGGTTTATGACCGTTGGCTGGCTTTGGTAAACGATTATAAATCACTCAGGAGGAATAAATTACCCTATCCTTTGTGGGTATTAGTAAAGAAAAAGCTAAGCAAGTTGAGACAGTTTTAAGCTAAAATGTGACTTGAAATCAAAACCATTAGCAGGTTTTACGGAACTAATTGATTTATGTCATATTAATATATTTCATTTAGTGTGATTAATTCTACAATTTTTTCTATATTTGATTATAAATCATCCCGCTTTGTTTAACGATATACTACATTCGAACCCAGCTTATTTCTACAGCGCCATATTTATTCTGGCTTTTTGTGCTGTAATTTTGAGTGTACCAAGCGTAATTTATACCTCGTTAAAATATGGTCTTTTTGATAGCAACGACCTCTACCGCAAAAATCACAAACGCAATATTTCACGTTTAGGCGGACTGGCCATTGTAGGTAGCTTCACCGTTAGCATCTTACTTTTCTCATCCATTATCAATTTTAAAGAAGCCAATTTTGTTATTGCTTCCTGTATTATTCTTGCTGCCCTGGGCTTAAAAGACGATGTGTATGGTACCAACACCAGTACCAAGTTTATTTTACAAATTGTGGTGGCTTTTATTCTGGTGTTTTTTGGTTCCTTTAGGCTAACAAGTTTATATGGTGTGCTTAATATTGGAGATATGCCTCCGCTATGGGGAAGCCTGTTTTCCATCGCCTTGATCATCTTTTTAAACAATGCCTTCAACCTGATAGATGGTATTGACGGTTTGGCAGGGGGGATCGGAATTTTAACCAGTTCTATATTTGGTGTACTGTTCGCCTTTATGGGGCAAATTCCTTACGCCTTTATCTCTTTTGCACTGGCAGGCGCCATTGCAGGGTTTTTAAAATACAACTGGTTTCCGGCCAAAATTTTTATGGGTGATACCGGCGCATTGATTATTGGATTGATTTCGGCAGCACTGGCCATCAAGTTCATTGAACTTAATAAGTTTACCGGTACGAACCATCCCGCTTTTTATTCGGCACCTGCTATTGCGGTAGCGATATTAATTGTGCCCATATTCGATTCGCTAAGGGTGTTTTGCATCCGGATTTTAAAAGGAACCTCGCCATTTAAAGGGGACCGCAACCACATTCACCACCGTTTAGAAAGACTTGGCCTAAAACCAAACCAGATTGTGATTGCTTCATTAGCACTTAATGTGGTTATTCTGGTGGCTACCCTCTCGCTGCAACGGCTCGGTAATTTTACGCTAATATTCCTCATTATAGGTATCTGCGCTATCTTTAACGGGGTACTTTCGCTAAGGCTTTATAAAAAGAAATCGAGAGCTTAATTGCAGGATTTCGATAACAAAACAAGTCTTTCATCATCACATTTCCGTCTTATCATATCATCGCTTTCAATTCATAAATTAATACTAATTTTGCGCTCTAATTTTTTAATAACATGAGGCTGGCAATAAACGGTTTTGGCAGAATAGGAAGAACATTTTTACGATTGGCATTGGCTCAAGGCTTTGAGGTAGTAGCGATCAACGATCTGGCAGATGCCAAAACAATGGCCCATCTGTTTAAGTATGATACCGTTCATGGTGTTTTTGCTGGCAATGTTTCGGCTAAACCCGATGCATTGGTAATCGATAACCTCTCTATTCCCGTTTTTGCAATGAAGGAAGCTGATGAGTTACCATGGTCGGCATTAAGGGTTGATCTGGTTGTCGATTGTACTGGTAGGAATTTGACCCGTCCACTCGCCCAAAAACACATTTCCTCAGGTGCTAAGCAAGTATTGATTTCTGCTCCGGCGGCTGATGATATTCCAATGGTGGTGTTGGGCGTTAACGATGATCAGATTGATTTGAGCAGCAAAATACTTTCTAACGCAAGTTGTACTACCAATAACATTGCGCCCATGATTAAGATTTTGAACGATAACTGGGGAGTAGAAGAAGGCTATATTACTACCATTCACTCTATGACCGGTGATCAGAATCTGCATGATGCCAACCACAAGGATTTAAGAAGAGCAAGGGCTGCTTCATCTTCCATTATTCCAACCACAACCGGTGCGGCTAAAGCCATTACCCACATTTTTCCAGAACTGGATGGCCGTTTAGGTGGTGCTGGTATCAGGGTGCCTGTTTTAAACGGATCGCTTACCGATTTTACCTGCCTGTTAAAAAAGAAAACAACTATCGAAGAAATTAATGCGGCCTTTAAACATGCAGCGGAGAATGAGCTGATGGGACTGGTTCAATATACGCAAGATCCAATTGTTTCGATTGATATTATCGATAATCCACATTCCTGCGTATTCGATTCGTTGCTTACCTCTATCGTTGGCGATATGGTTAAAGTGGTAGGTTGGTACGATAACGAATATGGCTATAGCAGCCGCTTGATTGATGTAGTAAAGAAAATAGATCAGTTGCCAAAAGCCTGATTTATTGCAATTTGCCATTGTTACTTTCGGCTATTGCTAAATTGTTAATAAAGTAATGATAAAGCATAGACAGAGCGTAGTTAGAGTATAATTTCGTAATTAAGCTTATCTGGCTGTAGATTTTAATGCCCAATATATCAGTACCGGCTGGAAAAACAGGCGTAAGAATCTTTTAGAATCCGTGTTGAGCCCAAAGGCACTTCTGTGGTTTGCAAACTGTGAAATATTTCCTGGAAATACTGCTGTAAGCAATCCGGCGGCAATTTTGCCTACTGTGCTCTGGTACCTTTTGGGGGCGAGCACCAATGCTGCACCCAGGCCGATTTCTACCAAACCAGAGTAAACTACCGTGTCATCTTTTTTTAAGGGTACCCAATCGGGTACCTGTGCCTGGAAAGGCTTTCGTGCAAAGGTTAAATGGCCGATTCCAGCCGTAATTAAACCTGCTCCCAATAATATTCTTGCTGTATTTCTGATATGTTTCTCTTTCACAACGTCATAAATTAGTTAACGGATCATATATACTCAACAACGGAGCGTCTGATCTGTTTTGATTTAGCATTAGTAACCTGAACGTAATTTCAATATATCCAATTCATTACATTACTGTAAAAGTTAAATCTATAGATTTGGTAGTTTAACTTCCGCAATTAAATTTTGCTGCCGATAATTTTTTAACTATGATCCAAAGCGTGAAAAAGTGCCTTGCCTATGCTGCTATTTTAACTCTTGTATTTGTAGCGCTAAATGTTGGTGCGCAGGGCAAAAAAGCAAAAAATACCAGGCCTCCAAACATTATCGTAATCTTAACCGATGATATGGGATTTAGCGATATAGGGACCTTCGGGGGTAAATTTGTACCAACGCCAAATATCGACCGTATTGCCGCCAATGGCTTAAAGCTTAGTCAGTATTACAGCGCCGCGCCAATATGTTCGCCATCGCGTGCGGGCCTGCTTACCGGCATGTATCCGGGCAGATGGAATTTTTGCACTTATCTGGATAATAAAAAGCACAATCAGAACGCAGAGCAAGCCGATTTTCTTGATCCAAAGGCACCCAGCATAGCGAGGATTTTTAAAGCCGCGGGCTATGCTACCGGGCATTTTGGTAAATGGCACCTGGGTGGAGGACGCGATGTTAAAAATGCACCTGGTTTTGAGCAGTATGGCTACGATGCGCATGCCAGTACTTACGAAAGCCCTGATCCCGATCCTGCTATTACCGCTACCAACTGGATCTGGTCGGACAAGGATAGTATTAAACGTTACGACCGGACTAAATATTTTGTAGATAAAACCCTTGCCTTTTTCCAGGCACATCCAAATCAGCCCTGTTTTGTAAACCTTTGGCCAGACGATGTGCATACACCCTGGGTGCCGAGAAAAGAAACCGAATATACCGGGCAATATCCCATGAATAGCGAAGAAGAAGCCGCATTTAAGCTGGTGTTAAAAGAATACGATATACAAATTGGCAGGTTGCTGGATGGTTTGAAAGCACTTGGGGCCGATCAGAATACCATCGTTATTTTTACAAGTGATAACGGTCCTTTGCCCAGCTTCAAAGGCAGCAGGGCAGCAGGCTTAAGGGGATCTAAGCTCTCTTTATATGAAGGAGGGATAAGAATGCCTTTCCTTATCAGCTGGCCGGGGCATATTAACAAAGGCAAAACAGATAATCTTTCTCTGGTAACGGCTACTGATCTTTTACCGTCGCTGGCTAAAATGGCTGGTATTAGCTTACCTCAAAGTTATAAAGGAGACGGGGTAGATAGGAGTAGCGTTTTAATGGGGCAACCTTCAGCAAGAAATAAAGAAGTATTTTGGGAATACGGACGGAATGATATTGCTTATAAATATCCCCGCCCGGTTGACAAAAGCCCAAACCTGGCAATCAGGGAAGGAGATTGGAAATTGCTGATGAACAGCAATAATACCGATGTGCAGTTGTACAATATTACCAAAGATAAGAAGGAGACAACCAATCTTGCCGCCAGCGAGCCTGAATTAGCTGATCGTTTGAAGGGTAAATTATTGAACTGGTGGGGGTCCCTTCCAAAATTACAGGCTAATTAGCTAAAACATCATGCTGTCTTATAAAAAATCAGACCAGTGTAAGCTGATCTGATTTTTTTGAATTTCGACAATTTAGTACTTCAAATTTTGGTCTACAAAGTCGCTAACATATTTTCGGATCATTTCCCTTACCTCGGAGAACTGCGCCATGATTTGTGCTTCGTTTCCGGTCGCTTTTGCAGGGTCAGGAAAGTTATAGTGTAGTTTGATTGCTTTTGATGGAAAGTAGGGACAGCTTTCCCTTGCATTGTCGCACACGGTAATCACAAAGTCGAAGTCGATATTTGCGTACTCGTTGATATGATTGGAGGTATGGCCCGATATATCTATTCCATCACGCTTCATAATCTCGACTGCTTTTGGGTTAACCCCATGGGTTTCTATCCCTGCGCTGTAGATTTCCGCAATATCTCCTGCAAAGTGCCTTAAATAACCCTCTGCAATCTGGCTACGGCAACTATTGCCCGTACATAATACCAATATTTTTTTCATGTTCTTTAAACTAACAGCCAAATGATGTTGATGAAACAGAACTTTGGATCAAATCCAAAGATCAATTGCAATAAAATAACCGAAAGGGTAATCACCACCGGCTTTTTATATCTGACGAGCGTTTCCGGTTTCATAGCTAGTCACAGCATCCTGGCGCACAGCATGCCTGCTGGTTTGCTGCTGGTTTCTCTGCAAATACCGTTACACTGAAAATACCTGATTTTCCATTTTTGAAACTTTCAATTTCCGCAGCAGAAAGATAGTTTTTGAGAATATCGTCAGGAATGATGATCGGTTTTTCTTTCTGCAAGGTTACATTCTTGAAACCATTTGTATCGATCAGTCCAAGATACATATCCTTTTGGATGGCTCCAGCCACGCAACCTGCGTACATTTCTGCATCCTTTCTCAGCGCCTCAGGTAGTTCACCAACCAGTACCACATCTGAGATGCTGAAGTGCCCTCCTGGTTTCAATACCCTGTATATTTCTTTGATAACCGCATCTTTATCCGGTACGAGGTTAAGTACACAGTTGCTCACAATCACATCGGCAATGTCAGCGCTCACTGGCATCTTCTCAATGTCGCCTTGCCTGAACTCGATGTTATGGTAGCCCAGTTTTTCTGCATTTATCCTTGCCTTTTCGATCATCGCCGGCGTAAAGTCGATACCAATAACCTTTCCGCTTTCGCCGGTTTCGTTTCTGGCAATAAAACAGTCATTACCTGCACCACTGCCCAGGTCTATTACCACATCGCCAGCCTTGATTTTGGCAAATTGGGTTGGGAGTCCGCATCCAAGGCCAAGATCGGCCTCCGGATTATAGCCTTCAACCTGGGTGTAATCATCAGTCATGATGTTGTAGACCTCAGTTGAGCACCCGCCTGCACCACAGCAGGATGAGGCATTGGTATCTTTATCCTGTAAGGCAATCTCGCTATACTTCTGTTTAACGAGGTCTTTTAGTTTTTCATTATTTTCCATATTGATTGTAATATTACGATTGAATTTGACAAATTTTTTAGCAGCAGCTCTGCTTGTTCTGGTATGAGTCGAAAAGTCCGTTCAGTTCATCCTGTAAGGCTTTCCATGCTTTTGGTTCGATGCAGTAGCATACGCTCGCTCCCTCAATGGTTCCCTGTATGATGCCTGCATTCTTCAGTTCCTTCAGGTGCTGCGAGATGGTTGCCTGAGCAAGACCAAGTTCATTTACCAGATCGCCACAAATACAGGCGTTTACTTTGATAAGCTCCTGCAAGATAGCAATGCGTGCGGGATGCGCGATTGCTTTTAATTGTATAGCAAGCCTGTTCTGTTCTTCAGTAAATATTTCTGATTTTGTAGTTCCCATATCGCAATATTACGATATAATAAAGTCATGTCCAAATAATTTATCGTTATATTGCGATTATATTAGTTAAATTGTTGATTATCAGTTTTGTAATTTGCTTTGTGCCTTGTCCCGTCCGAAGCGTATAAGGATAAACTCTTCCTCAGCATTTGGCTACCGTCTACTATAATTTTTACGGGGAATGTTTAAACTTTATAGGCGATATTGTGATTGGGTTTCAATTGCTTTGTTAACTTTGCAAACCTGAGCGGAGCAACACATGCTAATATATGGGTGGTTCGCGCTAAATTGTTGCTAATAAAATATGGTCAAATTTATTCTTTCCGAAGAAGTCCTGCCTTTAAGAAGCCTCGTTTTACGCAATGGCAAGCCCTTACAGGAATGTGTTTTTGAAGGCGATGATGCCTACGATACCTTTCACCTGGGTTTTTGGCTGGATGGGGAGATAAAGTCGGTTGCCACCTTTATGCGCAACGATTTCTTCCCCGAAGAAGGCGAAGGCTATCAGTTACGGGGCATGGCTACCCATCCCGATGCCGGAGGTAAGGGGTACGGAGCTGCACTAGTTAGCTTTGCCATCGAATACTTAAAAGAATATAAAACCGATTATTTATGGTGTAACGCACGCTCTACGGCAGCAGCTTTTTACAAAAAGATTGGCTTTACCACCGAATCGCCGGAATTTGATATTCCCGGAATCGGTTTCCATTACGAAATGAAATTAAACTTAAATCAAAATAATTAAACATGAACACCATTGACCAGTTTGACTTTAAAGATAAAAAAGCATTAATCAGGGTAGATTTTAACGTGCCTTTGGATGATGAATTTAAAATTACCGACGACAAAAGGATCAGAGCTGCATTACCAACCATTAGTAAAATATTAAAAGATGGCGGTGCAGTTATTTTAATGTCGCACTTAGGCCGTCCGAAAGATGGACCAACAGATAAATTTTCTTTAAAACATATCCTTGCTGATCTTTCTGCTTTAACAGGTGTTGAAGTTAAGTTTGCTGACGATTGCATAGGCGAGAGTGCTGCTACTCAGGCTGCTGCTTTAAAATCAGGAGAAATTTTATTGTTAGAAAACTTGCGTTTTTACAAAGAAGAAGAAAAAGGAGATGTAGCCTTTGCCGAAAAATTATCAAAACTTGGTGATGTTTACGTAAACGATGCTTTCGGAACTGCACACCGTGCACACGCTTCAACATCGATTATTGCACAATTCTTCCCTGATGCAAAATACTTCGGTTACTTGATGGCTTCTGAAGTAGAAAATGCAGAAAAAATCCTGAACCACGCCGAAAGGCCTTTCACTGCAATTATGGGTGGTGCTAAAGTATCTGATAAAATTTTGTTAATCGAGAAATTGTTAGAGAAAGTAGATAACCTGATTATTGGTGGTGGTATGGCTTATACCTTCGCTAAAGCACAGGGTGGCGAAATTGGTACTTCATTATTGGAGGCTGATAAGCAAGAGCTTTCTTTGGAGTTAATTGAAAAAGCAAAAGCTAAAGGTGTAAACCTGATTTTGCCTATTGATACCGTAATCGCAGATAAATTTGCAAATGATGCAGCTAAGCAAGATGTAGCCGCCGGACAAATTCCTGCTGATTGGATGGGACTGGATATCGGCCCGAAATCTGCTGAATTGTTCCAGGATGTAATTAAAAACTCTAAAACCTTATTGTGGAATGGCCCAATGGGTGTTTTCGAAATGGAAAGCTTCCAGGTAGGTACTAAAGCTGTTGCCGATGCTGTTGTGGCTGCAACTAAAGATAATGGTGCATTTTCATTAATCGGAGGTGGCGATTCGGCTGCGGCAATTGCTAAATTCGGTATGGAAGATGAAGTGAGCTATGTTTCTACAGGTGGCGGCGCTTTATTAGAGTATATGGAAGGTAAAGAATTACCAGGTGTGAAAGCCATTAACGGGTAATCAATACCGAACAATATAAACAAGGTCCTTGCAGATTAATTTGCAAGGGCCTTTTTTTTACCCTATTGTTTGATAGGGTATGACCAAGTTTGGTGATTTATTGGTGCCTCGGAATACGAAACATTCAAAGAACTAGATTTCTGACTACGCTTTATGTACGTTAATTGTAGAGAACGAAGCATTTTTACTCATTTCGAAAGAATTAGTAACTGATTCTAGAAAACGATATGGAGATAGAGATGCTTTATATTATGAGTGATAGCCTAATTTTGATGAACTCATTTAGGAGACTGAAAGAAAATATTAACATGTGATTATATTGCAATATTGAATAGAATACGGATTCTGCCGGACAGTATTTAAACACGGCGAGTAGCGGGTGTATATGTTAGCTTTAGACTTATAAATGTGAAAGAAACTATTTCTGAACTGGATTCTCCAAAGGATGACTGGGTTTCGATGTATTAACTTTTGAATATAGCTAATAGAAGCTACTAAAGTAGTTTAATTTCGACTTTATGTTTTCTTAAAGGTTTTAATGTTGGAAAAAGACGACTTATTTATGTGTTGGTTATTTGTGTTTGAAAATGCTGATATTAGTTGAGTATTTAATAGATTATGAAGATAGGGCAAAGGTTAGCGAAAAGTTAAAAGAAGGTATAAAGTCAACACTTTTAAAGCTTTAGACTTGTATCCAAAAACTTGAAAAATATTGTCATCCGCATTTTCCAGATAATAGATATCAAAAAACTATCTACAATATGGACTCACAATAGGTCGCTCAAAGCTTGGACTAGTACTAAATGAAAGGATAAATAATAAATTCTATTATTAATAATGCCCTGAGTGAGACTTGCAAATAAAAATGGCCGCCTTTTTCCGGCAGCCATTTTGAATTAGCATCGAAAAGAAATTAAAAATTACTGGCAGTGCTTGTATCCCACCACAGGCGCGATGCAATATCATCCTTACCCGAACTTAAAAAAGTTGCTGCTTCTGCAACAGCCGAAGCATTTCCGGTTCTTTCTGCGGGCACAAATACCAGGCGCTTAATCCACTGGTCGGCGGTTATTACCCCCCAATCCGGACTGCTGTCGTTTTTAGCAACATGTGGGATTTTTGGATAGCCTGTTCTTCTAAAGTCTACCCAAGACTCTAAAGTATTGGTAAATGCAGACAGGTATTTTTGGGTAATAATTTTTTCCAGTTTCAACTCATTTGAATCGCCTGCATTCCATGCCACTGTAATGGTAGAAAGCGCTGTGAAATTATTTTTGCTGTCTTTCGGATCAATATAATTAATTGGTTTGCTGGTTGCATCAGCCAGATAAGCATCAACACCCGCCGCTCCCCAATCTGCAAATGAAAGGCGTACGCCATTTTCATAATTTGTTTTGGCATCGCCCGCATTTGCCCATCCCCTTAATGCGGCTTCCGCTTTTAAAAAGGCAGTTTCGGCTGCAGTAAATCCTCTGCGGTTTTGTACTGATTTAAAATCAGTACTCACTGTAGAATAGGGCACTCGGTCATCTTTCGCATTAATATAAGCGCCACTGCGAATGCCTTTATACTTATAGGTAGGATGATCAGTAACTAAACTGGCATCACTTACTTCACCAAAATATTTCGCTATACGGCCATCTTTTAAGCCCACCATAAATGATTCCATGGTTGCACCCATACGGGTATCGTTCCAATCGAAACAAATCATCGAAACTGGCATAACATTGCCATTCAATGGAAGAAGGAAATTTTCAGCATTTGTAGTAATTAATCCGGCCGGATCTGCCAGCGCTTTTTCTCCCTGAGTTTTAGCAAGCGTAGGGCTAACCTTAACCAAACGCATGGCCAAGCGGAAACGTATTGAGTTCAATAATTTTAACCACGCATTCATGTTGCCTTTATAACTAGGGTCGAATTTGGTAAAGCCGGTGTAGGTTGTGTTGGCTTTGAAATTGGTTTCAATCTGATCTAATTGGGTAAACAGCGTATTGTAAAGATCAGATTCCTTATCATATTTAATAGAACCTAAGCCCCCTGTGCCATAATTAGAGTAAATTACCGGGCCATGGATGGCTGTTAATTTAGAAATGGCCAGTACCCTAACCAGTTTTGCCCAATCGCCAAATAATGGTAATTTTTTTTCTTCGGCAAGCTGTATCACCTGTTTTGAAGGCGACATTACGCTGCCATATATACGGTTCCAGTAAGCATCAATCCAACGCAGGTAATAAGTAGTATTATTTACATTCCCAACATAAGGTGTCGGTGCACCCATGTATCCCATCCAGTTATCATAGCACAAATCTTCTTCAATCTGGTGTCCCATCAGGTTGAATAACATTACAGAAAAAGAAGAGCCTACTAAATTAAAATCCTGCTCTAACAGTTTATCTGTTATTTGATTGGGATTTGTATTTATCTCTTCGAAATTCTTGGTGCAGGAGTTGAATACGATCAAAGCAAGCACCATTAAACATAATTTTTTCATTATTTGATACATTAAAAGTTCAACTTAAGATTAAGACCGTAAGAACGGGTAGCAGGAGATGCAAAAACATCATTGGCCTGATTACTATTGCTTGTACTCATGGCTTGCTCAGGATCAAATGGGGCTTTTTTGTAGAAGAAGAACAAGTTACGGCCAACTAACGATACAGATGCCGATTTAATGGCTGAACCTTTAATTGGCAAATTGTAAGATAATGATAGCTGCGCTAAACGAACATTCGTTCTCGAGAATACATAAGGCTCCATAATTCCATTTCGATCACCTACCACATCATAGTATACCCTTGGATCGATTGATGTCACTGCTACATTGTCTTTAATGGCATTTATTGGCATTGTTGGACCAGCATCGCGAATATCGCCGGTTCTTTTACTTACGCCGTACGAATCAAGGAAAGCTTCGGTTTTAGAAAAGGCAACCCCGCCAAATTTAGCCGTTACCAAAGCACTTAAACTAACGCCTTTGTAAGTAAAAGTGTTATTCCAACCGGCAATGAAATTCGGATTTAAATTTCCTACATATTCTTGTTTCGCCGTTCTGGTTGGTTTTCCATCTGCATCTAGTATGATTTGGCCAGCTGCATTACGGGCAAGGTTAAAAATGTATAAATCATTGAATGAACCGCCGGCTTTAATGATCGAATTAAAGCCTTCATCGTTACTGCCTACCTGATATTCCGGGTTTTCGGCAATTAACTCTATAATTTTATTTCTGTTCTGCGATAAGTTTACAGATGTATTCCATTTGAAATTATCAGTTTTTACAGGGTCTCCGCCTATTGTTAACTCAAAACCCTGGTTGGCTACTTTACCTGCATTTACATAATAGAACGTATAGCCAGAGCCTGATGGGGCAGTTAAAGATAAAAATTGGTTGGTACTGGTGTTTTTGTAATAGGTAAAGTCGATGCTTAATCTGTCGTTTAGCAAGCGACTTTCTAAACCAATCTCATTACTGATTATTTTTTCAGGCACTAAGGTTGCGAATGGTGTTTGTGTATTTCTGTTAATACCACCTATGCCATCTGGTCCACCTGCACCACCAATGGTATTACCTGGGTTTACAATGTTATAGGGTACTTCGTTTCCAACCTGCGATGTAGAGGCCCTTAGTTTTAAGAAACTAATTTCTTTAGGCATAGTTATCATTTGGCTTATTATTGCCGATAAACCTGCCGAATAGTAAAAATAAGAGTCATTTCCCGTAGTGGCTAATGTGGATGCGTAATCGTTTCTACCCGCCAGATCTACGTAGAGCATATCTTTAAAACCTAAAGACGCATTAGCAAATAAGCCTTGTTTCTGAACCCTGCTGTAGGTTTGGTTAATCACTAGATTATAGGGAAGGTTCGCGAAACTAAAAAAGTTAGGGTACTGTAATGGTACAGTTCCGTTTGCAAAGGTCATCCCATCATTAAAGGTATAATCCTGGATACTCGCTCCCAATACACTATTTAAGCTAAATTTGCCAAAGTTATTATCGTAACTTAAAATAGCATCACCGTATAAGGCTTTATCATTGTACTTTGCATAATTCCAGGTACCGTTAGAACTTACGCTTACCGAGTTACCGCCTGCGGCATACCGGTAATCCAATAGTCTGTCATTATAATCAATATTACCACGTACATCCAATTTAAAATGTGGTAAAAATGCATATGATGCTTTTGCTGTAGCAATTACCCTGTTGCTGGTGGTAAGTTTTGGGTCGTTATTTAATTCCCAGTAGGGGTTGTTTTGCTTTTCTTCTGTAGAATACCAGTTTTGTACAAATAGGTTTCTGGTAGGATTGAAAATTTGATAGTTGGTTTTATAATCGTCGAAATTTCTTTCCCTTGCAAATAAATATAAGCCCGTTAATGGATTGTTATAATATCCTGCTCCGGGCCTATTTTTAGACTTTTCGTAAGAGAACCTTACATTTCCGCTCAAAGTAAGTTTATCATCAAATAATTTTGTTTCCTGGCTTAGTGTAACATTGTGTTTGTTGTAAGTACTTGTTGGTACAATGCCCGATGCGTTATTGTTACCATAAGAAAAGTAAGTGGTTGTCCTTTCATTTCCTCCTGATACCGATAATGAATTAATGGTGTTTACACCGGTCTGGAAAAAGTCGTCAATGTAGTTACTTTGATAATTTCCTTTTGTTTTAGACCAGCTTCTATCATTTCCACCATCAGCTCCATAACTAAACTGAAATTCTGGTAAAGTAGCTGCACTGCTAAAATTGATGGTCGAATTTAAAGCGATCGCAATTTTACCATTCTGGCCTTTTTTAGTGTTGATTAAAACCACGCCATTAGCACCTTGGCTTCCATACAAAATGGCACCATTAGCCCCCCTTAAAATCGTAACCGATTCAAAATCGTCCTGGTTTAGTGCCGAAAGGCCATCACCAGCATCAGTGCCGCCGTATGATCCGGGCTGGCCACCTTTATTATTTACTACCGGAACCCCGTCAATTACAAAAAGTGCTTCACTATTTCCTGCAATTGATTTAGAACCCCGCAATACCGTTTTTGTAGAACCACCCACACCAGAGTTGCTGATTCCAATATCAATACCCGCAGCTTTACCGCTTAAAGCCTCCATAAAGTTCGGCGCTCCAGCCTTGGTAAGTTCCGTGCCCGCAAGTTGTTGTGCAGCAAACGTCAACGCTCTTTTCTCACGTTTTACACCTAAGGCGGTAACCACTACTTCGGTCAGGTTTGCATTGCTAGAAGGCTTTAGCTTTATCGTTATGTTGGTTTGGTTACCAATACTTACTTCCTGAGTTTCCATACTGATGTAGGAAACCACCAATGTGGTAACGTTATCGGGAACATTTAAAGTAAATCTTCCATCGCTACCGGTAGATGTTTTAACGTTGGTGCCTTTTGCGGCAACTGTTGCTCCCGGAAGCGGTAAACCAGATTCATCAACCACCAAACCGGTAATGGTCTTAGCCATTTTGTCGTTTACATTAGTGGCGTTTTTTACTACCTCGGAGGGCTTTGGGAATAAGCTTTTGTTAGTTGTGCCCCCTTCAGCCTTAGCGGCATACTGTAAGCCAAGTGTTGCGACTGCCAGGAGCGCCATTTTCCGGAGGCCCCGGGTTGTGCTGGAGAAAGTTAATTCCAGGGCACAGCTTGTGAAATGATTGTTCCTCATTTTCATACAATTTTTTGTTTAGTTTAGGTTAATGCCAAATCAATTTCTTGATCATCCTTAACGATTTTCGAAACAAGCTGCCATTTTACACTCATGACAAAAACATTGAGCTTTATGTGCTTTAATTACATAACATATCGTGGTTCCTGTTATATAATATTTGGTTTAAGTCTTTGTTTTGAGTGTTATTAAGGGGTTGATATGGTACTTGTTTGTTGTTTGTTAGGGATGACGATATTTAATTTGGTTAGTGTAAATTAGTAAAAAACCCGATACAATGTAACAAAACTGAAAAATTTATTTTTAATACACTTTGGTATCGTTTTTATCAACCTCTGTTGAGATCGACTTTTATTGCGTTGATAGGCTCAAACATGAGGGAACTTGCGCGTAAAAGAAATAAGTTCTACCTTACTTAAATTATCTTAATACAAAACAAATAGCAGTCTCAAATTAAAACACGTACTGCTTAATAAATGAATTATACTTATGAGAAAAAAAATCTGTTTGTTTGGTTTAGGCTGCCTCTTGATTGCAGGTTTACCAGAAGAAACATTTGCTTCAAAATCAACTAAAGCCAGCTACAATCATCTCGCTGCTGAGCCTGCTGCACTGATCGGTCGTTGGGACATAACCGTTGATCAGAATGGTAAACCCGCACCAGCCTGGCTGGAAGTAAAACTATCAGGCTATAAAACACTGGTAGGCTATTTCGTTTCCACAGCTGGTAGCGCGCGTCCGGTAGCGGAAGTTAAGTTTGATGGCAAAATGTTCAGGTTCGAAATTCCACCACAATGGGAGAGCGGTACATCGAATTTAATTATGGAAGGAGAATTAACCGATACCGGAATTAAGGGAACAATGACCGAATGCAATGGCGCAAAATATAGCTGGAAGGGTGTTAAAGCCCCTTACCTGAAAAGAGCTGCTGCGCCTGCTTGGGGCAAGGCAGTAAATCTGTTCAATGGTAAAGATTTAACCGGATGGAAAGCAAGTGGACAAAACCAGTGGGTTGTAAAAGATGGCATTTTAACCAGTCCGAAAGCAGGCTCCAACCTGATTACCGAACAGAAATACAATGATTTTAAGCTTCATGTTGAATTCAGATATCCTAAAGGCGGGAACAGTGGTGTGTATTTAAGGGGACGCTATGAAGTACAGATTGAAGATAGTAAGCAAGATGCGCATCCAAACAGCGTATTGTTCGGCGGTGTTTATGGCTTTTTAACGGCTAACGAAATGGTTACATTAGGCCCTGACGTATGGCAGAGTTACGATATCACTCTGGTGGGTCGTTTGGTTACCGTAGTAGCCAATGGTAAAACCATCATCAGCAATCAGGAAATTCCGGGCATTACTGGTGGTGCATTAGATAGTAACGAAGCAGAACCCGGACCAATTTACCTGCAGGGCGACCACATGCCGATTGAATATCGGAAAATCGTGATTACACCAGCAAAATAATTATCTAAATTTCATAATGTCAGATGATAATATCTGACATTATGAACCTTCAATAACAACATAATAAATTACTTGATCTAGTTTTGTTGTTAAATCCAAAAAGGAAAGCATCCATATGCATTATCATAGATATGTTTCAACTGAAAATAACCTTATCTATAGTGCTATAAAGTTAGCGAAATGTAATATTGAGATGATTCATTAAAAGCTAAAGATGTATTAAAAAATCTTTCAAAGTATACTGTTTTCTTTTTAGACATTATTATTTCACTTTGCTTTAGGAGCTGAGAATCTGCGACAGGTACAAGCATCTCAATGGTTTTCTGATCAATATTTGCTGCAATTCTAGAAAGTTTCTAGAAGCCAAACGGAAAGGCATGAGCAAAACTAGACTTTGGGGGTGAGTTGCGCCAAGAGTTATTGGGAAAAACTGAAAAGACAAATGCCTTGAGTACTGAAAACAACAAGAAATAAGCTTTGTGCGGTGATGTGAAATAACAAAATGACAGCAATTTAAAATGAACGACTTTTAAATTATAAAGCTAACTCCGTTAAATTGCTAATTATTTACAGCAAAATTTATTACTTTTTGCTGTAAATAATTGGCAAAATGGAGAATCTTCAAATCAAGTCAGGATCCATCACTTTAGAATATCTCTAAACCCGTATTGAGCAGGATCATGTATGCCATTAAGTAACAAACCAAAAACGCAGTCGATAAGGCAAAATAGCGTGTTACCCTGTGGCTTCCTTTCTTAAAAGGTAATAAAAACAAGAGATTGAAAAGTTCTGCCAGTAGCGAGCATATAAAATTAAGGCATACCAATACCGCGCTAAAGGCTACTACAAAGGTAGCTGGCTGGATTATGATGCCCGATGGTAAGCCGTATAGTGCACCCATGATAAAACTTACCAAAAGAATAGCAGCTGCATATTTAGTGCCCGATTTAAACTGTAGCAGAAAATACCTCCCCAATTTGAGGGGCAGTGTTTTCGCTACTGCTGCTTTTGCTTCTTGTTCACCAACGGGCACATTTATCTGCTCATCTTTTAACGCCTCTTTAAGCTTTCGCTTTTTACCTCTTTTTTGTTTTTGGTAGCGGGGCCACCAGATGATAAAACCGGTGATAAAAAGTGCCAGGGGCATTAATCCGGCAATAATAGCGATAACCTGCGTTGGGCGGCCACCAAAACTGCCATAATGGATTGGCGTCAACCAGCTGAGGTAAGCATTGCCAACATTGGGAAAATCGCTGCGGCTATTCAGTAAGGTTTTGGCAGTGTATTGATCCACTATCAGCATTTCCCTCTTCCCAACTTTGGGCAGGTTTCCGCTTAGCATATCCAAACGGTAAGTGCCAGTTTTATCGGCAGGAAAGGCAATGCCGCCAATATTGGCATTGGGCATTTTTTGCTTGGCTGCAGCTGTAATTGCGTGGAGAGGCAAGGGCACGGCCTCAGCATGCCAGGCCGATTTCGCTCCTAATAACTGGGCAACGCCTTGAGGCGATTTTCCGCTCAATAAAAAAAGGAATGGAATTACCAGGGTAGAAAAGGTAATGCAAAAACCCGTTAGACTTAGTATGGCGACAATAGGCGAGGAGTAAAAACCCAGCGAATTGTGCCAGTCGTAATTTTGGCGTTTAAACGAACCGCTAAACTTAACGGTAAGTACCGTTTTAAGTTGTTTCCATTTCTTGGGGATCCATAAACGTAAACCCGAAATGGTTAAGATTAAAAGACATAGAGAGGCCAGGCCGCAAATGTAGCGTCCGGCAACAGGAATCAACAAGGTCCGGTGCAGTTCGGTAACTACGTGGATAAAAGAACTTGTGTGTATTCTTTTACCACTTGTTTTTCCGGTATAGGGATTAATAAAGGTTTCTTCTCCGCTTTTTAAATTAAAAACGCTGTAAGCTTCATTGGGGTTTTTGAAGTTATTCAGCATCAGATAGTCGATTTTTAGCCCGGGGTAGTTCTTTTTAATGAGCGGCACAATCTCTTCAACCGGCATTTTTTGCTTTTGCGCAACTACCTCAAACAGCTTAGGATTTAGCGCCCGGTCAATCTCATCCTGAAAAACAAGGATACTCCCGGTAACACCTACGAAAGCCACTATTGCGCCGGCAATAATACCCAAATACAAGTGCCATTTTCCGAACCATCTCTTTTGGTGCTTTGCCCAACCGATTTTTTTAGAATTGCCTGCTGATTTCATTTAACGGAGATATACCCTTGATAGGGAACGTATTTCAGAATTTGTTTGTGCTACAAAGAAATAGTTTTAATCCCGTTTATGCAAATTATTTTTAATGAGTCTAAATAAGTAGAGTTCGAGTTTGGCTATCAGGCAAAATTAGGATATGATTTTAAAATCTAATATGTGCACAGATTCATGCACATATTAGATGTAGGGTATATTATTTAGTTTCGGCTACATTTAACCGGTCAAAAGGGCTTAGGTTGTAAGTGAAGTTGCCATTGCTGTCGGTGCCACCAATGCCTTTAACTTCTGCTTTTAGTTCATACTTTGCATTGGGCTTGTAGTGATCGAGCTGCAGGTGGTATAAAAAGCTTTTAACCTTATGCGTACCTCTGAATTTATCTGCAATACCTGTATGTTCATCACTGGCAATTACTTTTCCGTTTTCGAGCAGTTCTACTTTTTTGATTTCCATAAAATTAGCACCTTTGGTATAAAAGAATCCTGCAGTAATGCGGCCGTTGGCATAAGTCTTTTTGGTTACATCCCAGCTAAGCGTCCGAAATTCGTTGCCAATTGTTTTGGCTTCCCAGCTACCTGAAATGTAGCCCCCGGGTTTGTAATAATCAATTTTGAGCAGGTCAAGTCGTTTAAGGTTTTCAGATAAGCGCATTTTAAACCCAGTCATATCTCTGTTTCCTTTGGGAATCCATCCTGTTTCGGCCAGTGCCAGTAAACGTGGGAAATTCTGCACGTTCATATCTTTCAGGTCCTGAGTGATGGCCGTCCATTGATTGGCCTGTACACCTAAAATAAATTTCCCTTCATCCTGGCTTAAGCCGGTTTCAGGTTCGTAGTTGTATATCTTTTCCAGCGTATTGATATTTCCATAAGCCAGATCGCTCATGGTGCCATCGTTGCGGTCGGCTTGGGTAATATCGAAATAGAAAGGATCGGTAGGGGTGGCAACCACATAAAATCCGTTTTTTGCAGCATCGGCTATGGCTTCGTCACCAAGCCACGACATAATTGCTGTTTCTTTGGTGAGGTTTTTGGCATCACTTAAAATATCGTTCCAGCCAATTGGTTTTTTGCCTTTACTTTTAATAATGGCCGAAATGCGCTTCACAAAATAGCTCTGCAATTCGTTGGTATTTTTTAGCGATTCAGTTTTCATGAATTCCTGTACGTGTGGTTCTTTTTCCCACAGCACATGTCTTACCTCATCTCCACCGAAATGGATGTAATCTGCCGGGAAAAGATCAGCCAGTTCGGTAAATACATTATCTAAAAATTCGTAAACCTTTTCTTTGGTTGGATCGAGCGTATTCGGGGTAAACTGATTGCCCCAATGCGACCACGAATCCAGGAAGGGAAAAACAAAATCAGGTTTGCGGTTCTGGTTTACACCCAGTTCGGGGTAAGCCAATACGGTAGGCCAGGAGTGGCCGGGTACATCAATTTCAGGAATGATGGTAATGTTGCGTTGAGCAGCATATTTAACTAAATCGCGAATTTGATCCTGCGTATAAAAACCACTTCTTTCTGCGGGTTGGTTGGTGCTTTTATCAAATATGGTAGTTTTCGTACTGGTAAGCTGAGGGTATTTTTTAATTTCTATCCGCCAGCCCTGATCGTCGGTTAAGTGCAGGTGCAATACATTTAATTTATACAATGCCATTACATCCATATATTTCTTCATCACATCAACACCATAAAAAGTACGGCTAACATCCTGCATATATCCACGCCAGCCATAACGGGGTTTATCCATAATTTCGCCGCAAGGAATGCTCCACGAAGTTTTTTCCTTTGTTTTGCCTTCAATTTGTGCGGGTAACAATTGCCTGATGGTCTGTGTGGCGTTAAATATCCCTGCGCCCGTTTTGGCATAAACGCTGATAGCAGCAGGGGTGATCCTGATCCGATAACCCTCTTCACCCAAACTATTCAAAGTATCCGATACCATAAAGAGCACGCCCTGACTTTGGTTCTTTAAGGGCAAAGTTTTAGTATTTATGCCGGTACTGCCTGCCAGTAGTGAAACAAACAGGTCTATGGCTGTCTGAGCTTGCCCCTGGTAATATATAGGGGTGGTTGGTTTAAATTCAAATTTGCCTGCAGATGGCGTAACAGATAACGGTTTAGGAATAATGCCATTTGAGGATAGGTCTTGCGATTTGGTTGTCTGAGAAAAACTGATCGAAGCGCTCAAAGTCAGCGCGAATATCATTTTTAGGATTTTTGGTTTCATTTTTAGTGTTTATGGGTGAGATTAATCACAAATTAGAGATAAACAGGTGATAAAGAAAATGCAAATAACGCTCAAACGTTTGCGTAATCGTATCGTTATGTACACTGGTTTGGCGTGTGGGAGATTTTCCCAAAAAGGACACCAAATGCAGCACAAAATGAAAAGTCTAGCGGGGTTTTATATCCTATAAATGAGCGTATTTAGCTAAAACCTTTAAAACATTGGGCAAAATGGGCGGGCGTGACACTTTTGAATATTTTATTTTTAATCGCCTTATTATCAGTATGTAGTGGCTTTTTGAATATGCCAATCTATATATTCTGGTTATATTGCAGCCTCCAAATTGTAACAAAAACGATGTGGAAAACTTTTTTGTGGTAAAAAGTGGTAAAAAGTGGTAGAACTCTTTACTTTTACACTAGATAAAAAGTGTAGATACCACTATGACCCAACTTTTAGGAGAATTTGATTGTAAACTTGACGCAAAGGGCCGCCTTATGGTGCCTGCTGCGCTTAAGAAACAATTGCCTAATGCTGAGAATGATGGGCTCATAATTAACCGTGGTTTTGAAAAAAATCTGGTAATCTATCCTAAAAATGTTTGGGACGCTGTTGTGGCCGACCTTGCCAAGCTTAATATTTACGATCAGGAAAACCGTGCCTTTGTCAGGGCTTTCACCCGTGGGGCAACCGAGCTTTCGCTTGATGCTGCTGGCCGTGTATTGTTGCCGAAATCTTTGGTAGAGTATGCCGGTATTGGTAGTGATCTGGTTTTGGCTTGCCAGTTAGATCGTATCGAGGTTTGGGATAAAAAATCTTACGAAGATATTTTTGATGATGTGCCGGCCAATTTCGCTAGCCTTGCTCAAAAAGTAATGGGCGATAAGAAAGGAGGTGCTGATGGAGAATAATTACCATGTTCCGGTGATGCTGCAGCCTTGTATTGATGGCTTGAATATTAAACCTGATGGGGTTTATGTGGATGTTACTTTTGGTGGCGGTGGTCATTCGCGCGAGATTTTAAAACATCTTGGTCCGAAAGGAACTTTAATTGCTTTTGATCAGGATCCGGATGCGCAGGCTAATATTCCTGCTGATGATCGCTTTGTGTTTATAGATCAGAATTTCGGGTTTTTGAAAAATAATCTCCGTTTAAAAGGTTTTAGGCAGGTAGATGGTATTCTGGCTGATTTGGGGGTTTCCTCGCATCAGTTTGATGTGCCTGAGCGTGGTTTTTCAATCCGCCATAATGCCGATCTGGATATGCGTATGGATCAGCACCGCAATTTAACTGCTGCTGAAATTCTGAATACCTATACTGAAGATAAGTTGCATAAAATTTTTGGCATTTATGGTGAGGTGAAAAACGCGAAGTCTTTGGCTCGGGCTATAGTTACTGCGCGTTTGGAAAAGTCTTTTACCGATGTTAACAGTTTGAAATCGGCTATATCGGCCTATATTCCTAAAGGAAAGGAAAATAAATACCTGGCGCAGGTTTTTCAGGCTTTGCGTATAGAGGTGAATGCGGAGATACAGGTGCTGGAAGATTTTTTACAGCAGGCGGCCGAGGTGTTAAAGCCAGGTGGTCATTTGGTGGTAATGTCTTATCATTCGCTTGAAGACCGACCGGTTAAAAACTTTATGGCTAAAGGGAAATTTCAGGGAGAGGTAGAGAAAGATTTCTTCGGGAACCAGCAAAAGCCATTTAATGTAATTACACGTAAAGCGATTATTGCCACTGATGAGGAGATTGCCAGGAACAATCGTGCCCGCAGTGCGAAACTAAGAATTGCAGAAAAAATATGAACAGGTTTAGAGAGGAGATAGAAGAAGAGGAAGTTGGACCTGAGCCGGAATTAAAAGTCGCGCCCAAAAAGCCGAAAACTGCTGAGGAGAAAATGGATAGCAACTCCTTCATTAGCAAGCTTTTTAATGATGGATTAGTAAGTAAAGAGGCGGCAACTGATGCTTTGCCTTATTTGTGTTTTTTGGCCTTTCTGGGAATGGTTTACATTGCCAATAGCCACTTTGCGGTAAACAATGTACGCCGCATTGATAAATTGAATAAAGAAGTAAAAGAATTGCGATGGGAGTATAAATCGCTAAAGGCAGATCTGATGTTTAAAAGTAAACTAACAGAGGTTGCCAAAAAGGTTGATACCCTAGGGATAAAAGAACTGATTGAACCACCAAAAAAAATAATTGTTAAAAGCGATGAATATTAGAGCAAACATCTTGCTTCGTGTATATCTGGCATTTGGCTTAATTGTGCTTTTTGCTTTCGCGGTGTTTTTACGCCTCGGTCAGGTGCAGTTTGTACAGGGGAAAAAATGGAAAGCTATGGCAGATAGTCTTTCTACACGTTATGTGAGTGTGGAGGCAACCCGTGGGAATATTTATTCTAATGATGGCAGTTTGCTGGCTACTTCAATTCCGGAGTACGAGCTGCGTATGGATATGTTTGCCGGTGGTATTGCTGAGGACAAGGTATTTAATGAGAAAGTAGATTCGCTGGGTTATAAGTTAGCTCAGATTTTTCAGGATAAAACTGCAAAAGAATATGCCCGTTACCTGCGTAAAGGTCGTCAGGATAGTGCACGTTATTTATTAATTCACCGTAAAGTAGGGTATGCCGATCTTAAAACCATCAGGAGTTTTCCCCTTTATAATATAGGTAAGTTCAGTGGTGGCTTAATTGCTGTGCAACAGAATAAACGTATCCTTCCTTTTCAGGCTCTCGCTGCCCGTACAATTGGTTATAAAAACGAAAATGTGGCTAACGGGGTAGGTTTGGAAGGTGCATATAAAGAATATATCAACGGTGAAACCGGAAAAAGGCTGATGCAGCGTATTGCCGGTGGAGTTTATATTCCTGTGAACGAAGAAGCAGAAGTTGCGCCAAAAGATGGAGCCGATATTATCTCAACCATTGATGTAAATATGCAGGATTTGGCGCAAAGTGCCTTGGAAAAGCAATTAATCAAATCGCAGGCAGATCATGGGACGGTGATTTTAATGGAAGTCGCGACTGGTGAAATCAGGGCGGTAGCCAATTTCTCTAAAGTAGAAGAAGGTGTTTACAAAGAGAAGTTTAATTATGCCATTGCAGGTAACCAGGATCCGGGCTCGACTTTTAAACTGGCTTCTTACATGGCGCTTTTAGAAGATAAGCTGATTGATACCAATACCATGATTGGAACCGGGTACTATCAGATTCCAGGCAAGCTGATTACAGATTCGCACCCGAAAATTGAAACAGTTACTGCAAAAAAAGCATTCGAAACCTCTTCTAATGCTGCAATTGCAAAATTGATCAACATGCATTATGGTAGCGATCCGATAAAATTTACCGATCATTTGTACGATTGGCATCTTAACCAAAAAATGGAGCTACAGATCCCTGGTGAAGCAAGGCCTGTGGTTAAAAATCCTAAAACAAATAAAAGCTGGAACAAAAACATGACCCTTCCTCAAATGGCGTATGGTTATGAAATGCAGTTAACGCCATTGAAAATGCTTACCCTTTATAACGCGGTGGCTAATAATGGTAAAATGGTACAACCGATTTTCGTGAAAGAGATTAGAAGACTGGGTAACCCGATTGAGCAGTTTAAAGCCAGGGTAATCAATGAGAAAATCTGTTCGGATGTTACGCTGAGTAAAGTAAAGAAAATGCTTGAGGGTGTGGTAACCGAAGGTAGCGGAAAGCAAGTGGTTTATAATCCTTTATATCCGATTGCTGGTAAAACAGGTACTGCTCAGGTTGCTGATGCAAATAAAGGATATAAGGCCAATAAGCAATACCAGGCTTCTTTTGTGGGATATTTTCCGGCTGATAAGCCTAAATATTCTTTAATCGTGGTAATCAACGATCCAAAAGGAGCTTATTACGGCGCTACGGTTTCGGGACCAGTGTTCAGGGAAATTTCTGACCGCATTTATGCCAGCGATATGCAGATGTATAATGATGTGCCAACGCGTTTAGTGGGTAACACGGGTACGCCGCCTACAAAAGCTGGTCAAAGCAAGGCTACGCAAAAAGTATATAAGGCATTCGGATTTAAACCGCTTTTTGCGTCAAAATCTGAATACTATAACATAATTGATACCAGTGCAGGAACCATTTTCCAGGAAAACAACGAACGTAAAGGTATTATGCCAAACGTGGCTGGAATGGGACTTAAAGATGCCTTGTATTTATTGGGAAATGCAGGTTTAAAAACCAAAGTTTTTGGCTCAGGCAAGGTAACCGCTCAGTCGATAGCTGCAGGTACCAAAATTGGTAAGGGAATAGGGGTACAGATAGAATTGAATTAAGGTGGAAGGTTGAAAGATTTGAGGTCTTGATACTTATTACTTGATACTAACAATAAATAAAATGCAATTACAAGATTTACTTTACGGTGTAACGATTAAAGAATTGGTTGGCAAAACCGATAGGGAAATCAATGCGCTGAATTTCGATTCGCGTAAGGTAGGTAAGGATGATGTTTTCTTTGCGGTAGTAGGAACATTGGCCGATGGACATCAGTTTATCGATCAAACTATTGCGCAGGGGGCTACGGTGGTTGTTTGTGAAAACCTGCCCGAAAATCCAGATGCAGAAGTCAGCTACATTAAAGTAGAAAATACTTCGGTGGCTTTGGGTATTATGGCCGGTAATTATTTTGGTAATCCTTCGGCCGATTTAAAACTGATTGGTATTACCGGTACAAACGGGAAAACAACCATTGCTACAATTTTATTCAAGTTATTTAAAGCCTTGGGTTATAAAACAGGGCTAATATCAACGGTAGAAAATTACATTAACGATACCGTGGTAGCGGCTACGCATACTACGCCAAATCCGATTGCGCTAAATCAGCTTTTAAGGGATATGGTAAATGCAGGCTGTGATTATTGTTTTATGGAAGTAAGCTCGCACGCAGTTGCACAGCACCGGATTGAAGGCTTGAGTTTTGCAGGTGGCGTATTTTCGAACATCACACACGATCACTTAGACTTTCACAAAACTTTTGATAGTTACCTGAAAGCTAAAAAGGCATTCTTTGATGGCTTGCCTAAATCTGCTTTTGCACTAACCAATACCGACGATAAAAATGGTATGGTGATGTTGCAAAATACCAAAGCACATAAAAAAACTTATGCGCTTAAGCAGCTAGCAGATTTTAAAGCCAAGATTATCGAAAACCAGTTCAGCGGTTTGCATCTGGATATCGATAACGAAGATGTTTATTTTAAACTAGTAGGTTCATTTAATGCCTATAACTTGTTAGCGGTATATGGTACAGCTATTTTGTTAGAGCAGGATAAATTAAAGGTATTAACACTTCTAAGCACTTTGTCTGGAGCCGAAGGTCGTTTCGATTATATCACCTCGCCAGATAAAATTATCGGGATTGTAGATTATGCGCATACGCCCGATGCTGTTCAGAATGTGTTGAGCACCATTGCCAATATTCGCAAAGGAACTGAACAGGTAATTACGGTGATTGGCTGTGGTGGCGACCGGGATAAAACCAAGCGTCCGGTTATGGCCCAGGTGGCTTGCGACTGGAGCGATAAAGTAATCCTGACTTCTGATAACCCGCGTACTGAAGATCCGCAAACGATTATCACTGAGATGGAAGCTGGGGTTTCGCCGACCAATAAACGTAAAACCTTATCCATTTTGGATAGAAAAGAAGCAATTAAAACAGCTTGTCATTTGGCTCAGCCCGGCGACATCATTTTGATTGCCGGAAAAGGACATGAAAAATACCAGGAGATTAATGGTGTGAGAAATCATTTTGATGATAAAGAGATTTTACTTGAACAATTAAACCCGATCAGCTAATGTTATATTTATTATTCGAATACCTGCATAAGCATTACGACATTCCCGGATTGAGGCTGTTTCAGTACATCACTTTCCGTGCTTCTGTATCAATTATCCTGTCGTTAATTATCACTACGGTATATGGCCGCAGGTTAATCGATTATCTGCAGAAAAAGCAGGTTGGCGAAACGGTAAGAAATTTAGGCTTGGAAGGCCAGATGCAGAAACAGGGTACGCCGACCATGGGGGGTATCATCATTTTGCTGGGTATTTTAATTCCAACATTGCTTTTTGCTAATATTTCCAATATCTACGTTATCCTGATGATCATTACCACCATCTGGATGGGCGCAATTGGTTTTCTGGACGATTATATCAAGGTTTTCAAAAAGAATAAGGAAGGTTTGGCCGGCCGTTTTAAAGTTGTAGGTCAGGTTGGATTGGGTTTGATTGTAGGCACAACGATGTATTTCCACCCGAATATTGTGGTGCGGGAAACCGTTCAGGATAATGTTAAAAATACTTCATCTGTACCAATGGTGTTGCGCCAGAAAGGTGAAACTTTTTATTATACACAGGATGTAAAATCGACTAAAACCAATATGCCTTTTTATAAGAACAATGAGTTCGATTATGCAAAGGTGCTTAAGTTTTTAGGTGGTGATTATCAGAAATATGCTTTTATCATTTTTCTGGCCTTTACGGTATTTATTATCACTGCAGTTTCAAACGGGGCAAACATTACCGATGGTATCGATGGTCTGGCAACAGGAACATCAGCGGTAATCGGTATTACGCTGGGTATTCTGGCTTATGTTTCGGGTAATACCATCATGGCTGATTACCTGAACATTATGTACATCCCAAATTCCGCTGAGCTGATGATTTTTGCCGGGGCGTTTGTGGGGGCATGTGTTGGTTTCCTTTGGTACAACTCTTATCCGGCTCAGATTTTTATGGGCGATACCGGCAGTTTGGCTATTGGCGGTATTATCGCAGCTTTCGCATTGATGATCCGTAAAGAGCTTTTGATCCCGATTTTATGCGGAGTATTCCTGGTAGAGCTGGTATCGGTAATTATGCAGGTTTCCTACTTCAAATACACCAAAAAGAAATTTGGAGAAGGGCGACGGATTTTCCTGATGTCACCTTTACATCACCACTATCAGAAAAAGGGATATCATGAAGCAAAGATTGTTACCCGCTTCTGGATTATTGGAATTATGCTTGCCATTATGACCATCGTAACCTTGAAGTTGAGGTAGAAAAAGCTTAAAGCTATAAGCGATAATAACATAAAAAACCTAGATGCGCTTATAGGGCTGTTAATAGAGAAAAAAAATATAAAAAAGGTAGTAAAGTAAGGATTATGTCTTGATACGCTACCAGATACCAAAAAAGATAAAAGAATGAGCACAAGTAATATCACATCAAGCAATACTAAGTCAGCAATGACCGGGCAGGGCCGTGTGGTTATTCTTGGCGCCGGCGAAAGTGGAGTTGGCGCAGCAAAATTAGCGCAAGCCAAAGGCTTCGACGTATTTGTTTCCGACTACGGGGTAATTACTGATAAATATAAAGCGGCTTTAGAAAAGCTTGGTGTGCCCTTTGAATCAGAAAAGCACACGGAGGAACTGATCCTAAGTGCTTCTGAAGTAATTAAAAGTCCAGGCATTCCGCCAAGTGCCCCAATTATTAAAAAACTGGTGGCTAAAGGAATTCCGGTGATTTCGGAAATTGAGTTTGCCAAACGCTATACGGATGCTAAAACTATTTGTATTACAGGCTCGAACGGAAAATCGACTACCAGTTTATTAACCTATCACATTTTAAAAAATGCAGGTTTAAATGTAGGGCTGGCGGGCAATATCGGGCAAAGCTTTGCTGCTCAGGTAGCTGACGAAGAGTATGAATACTATGTTTTAGAGATCTCGAGCTTCATGCTCGATGATATGTTTGAATTTAAGGCAGATATCGCTGTTTTATTGAATATCACTCCCGATCATTTAGATCGCTACGATTATAAACTGGAGAACTATGCGGCATCGAAAATGCGCATTATCCAGAACCAGACAGCTGACGATGTTTTCATTTACTGTGCTGATGATGAGGAAAGCTTAAAAGCTATGGCTATTGCCAAACCTCTTGCCAAAACCTATCCTTTTTCGATTGTTAAAGCAGTTGAAACAGGCGCTTATTTAGAAGAAACAACTATACATATCCTTACTGAACCAAATAATCAATTAACCATGTCTATTTCAGATTTAGCCTTACAAGGCAAGCACAACGTTTATAATTCTATGGCTTCTGGCATTGTAGCTAAAGTTTTAGAATTAAGAAATGATTCTATCCGCGAAAGCATGGGTAATTTCAAAAACATTGAACATCGCTTAGAGCATGTAGCCAAAATTTCTGGAATTGATTTTATCAACGATAGTAAAGCTACCAATGTAAACTCTACCTGGTATGCCTTAGAAAGCATGACCAGCGATGTAGTGCTGATTATGGGTGGTGTTGATAAAGGGAACGATTATAACATGCTTAAAGATTTGGTAAAAAGTAAAGTTAAGGCTATAGTTTGCTTGGGTAAGGACAACAAGCGTATCCACGATGCTTTCGAAGACGACGTAGAAGTAATTGTAAATACGTTTTCGGCTGATGAGGCTGCTCAGATTGCTTTTCACTTGGCCAAGCGCGGCGACACCGTTTTGCTTTCACCAGCTTGTGCAAGTTTCGATTTATTTAAAAATTATGAAGACCGCGGTAACCAGTTTAAAGCGGCAGTTAGAGAATTATAATAGGAGGCTCAATATATGTTGCAGGCACTACTTAATAAAACAAAAGGCGACAGGTGGATCTGGTTGATCATCATCCTGCTTTCGCTTATATCCGTAATGGCGGTGTACAGTGCAACAGGAACTTTAGCCTATAAAAAGGGCGAAGCCGTAGAGAAGCTTTTGTTAACCAAACACCTGATTTTTGTATTAATGGGTATTGGTATGATTTACATTGCCCACTTGCTCGATTACCGCTACTATGCAGGTATTTCGAAGGTGCTGATGATTGTAACCATCCCCTTGCTGTTTTATACATTGATATTCGGAACCAACTTAAACGATGCATCACGTTGGGTAAAAATACCGGTAATAGGGTTAACGTTTCAAACTTCCGATTTGGCCAAGCTTGCATTGATTACATTTTTGGCGCGGATGCTCACCAAAAAACAAGAGAATATTAAAGACGTAAAGGAATCATTTATACCAATTATGGGTTCGGTTTGTGTGGTGTTTGTTTTAATTGCACTGGCAAACCTCTCGACAGCTTTAATGCTGTTTGGTGTAAGTATTTTGCTGCTAATTATCGGAAGGATTAGTATTAAACAGATTGCGATTGTTTGTGCAGGTGGTTTTGTGCTTCTGCTGTTTGTGTTCTTTTTAGGGCCAAGGCGTAAAACATATATGTCGCGTATCAATACGTTTATGCATCCTGAGATGCAGCATGCAGATAAAACTTTCCAGGCAGATCAGGCGAAAATAGCCTTGGCTACTGGGGGTGTTTTTGGTAAAGGACCAGGTAATAGTACACAGCGCAACTTCCTGCCACACCCGTATTCCGATTTTATTTTCGCCATTATTATTGAAGAATGGGGGACACTGGGAGGAATTGTTATTATGATACTATACCTGGTACTTTTATACCGATGTATCAAGATCGTAACGCGGGCACCCAAGGCATTTGGGGCACTGCTGGCAGCGGGACTAAGCTTTAGTCTCACCATTCAGGCCTTTGCCAATATGGCCGTAGCAGTTGGTTTAGGTCCGGTAACCGGGGTTCCGCTTCCACTGGTAAGTATGGGAGGTACCTCAATGATTTTTACAAGTGTGGCTTTTGGCATTATTTTGAGTGTAAGCCGCGATGTGGAAGAAAATGCAAAAGTAACTTCGAAAGAAGAAAAAATAAATAATAAAATAATCGTTGGAGAGATTCCTGCGATAGCTTAGTGAGGTTGAAGGTAGGGTTGAGCGGTAGAAAGTTAAGATCAGTGTACTCAGTGATAAAAAAATATAATAAAACAGTAAATGAATAATTCCCCAAAAATTATCATATCAGGTGGTGGCACCGGCGGGCACATTTTTCCCGCCGTAGCCATAGCCAATGCGCTCAGACGCTTGGTGCCTGCTTGTGAAATTTTATTTGTGGGTGCAATAGGCCGGATGGAAATGGAAAAAGTTCCGGCGGCCGGATATAAGATTATTGGTTTAAATATCAGTGGAATGCAACGTGGCTCGATTGTAAAAAATCTGGCACTTCCATTTAAGGTAATTGGTAGCGTGCGTAGGGCTATACAGATTATTAACGATTTTAAACCTGATGCAGTTGTAGGTGTTGGTGGCTATGCTTCCGGACCTTTGTTGTATGCAGCATCTTTGAAAGGAATTCCATACCTGATACAGGAACAGAATTCTTATGCTGGTGTTACCAATAAATGGCTGGGTAAAAAAGCATCCAAAATTTGTGTGGCTTTTGATCAGATGGATCAGTTTTTTCCAGGCGACAGGATTTTGAAAACCGGTAACCCGGTTCGTCAGGAAGTGGTAGATATTAAGGGTAAACACCACGCCGGTGCCGAACTGTTAAAGCTCGATCCTTTGAAAAAGACCATTATGGTTACTGGTGGGAGTTTGGGCGCCGGTACATTGAACAAAGCGATTGAAAAACATTTGCCCGAAATAATTGCGCAGGACTTGCAGGTGATCTGGCAAACAGGTAAATATTACTACAAAGGAATAATTGAAAGGTTAGGGGTAGATTATCACCCGAATGTTCGTATTCTGGAGTTTTTAAATAAAATGGACCTGGCTTATGCTGCTGCCGATGTAATTATCTCGCGGGCAGGAGCAGGAACCATTGCAGAACTTTGCCTCATTGCAAAACCGGTAATTTTGGTGCCTTCGCCCAATGTGGCAGAAGATCACCAGACCAAAAATGCGATGGCACTGGTGAAAAATGGAGCAGCGATATTAATTAACGATCGTTCTGCGGAAGATACCCTGGTGAAAGAGGCTTTAGCCTTATTAAAAAATAAAGTGCAAAGTGAGCAACTCTCTGCAAACCTGGCTAAAATGGCATTGCCAAAGGCAGATGAGATTATTGCAGGAGAAGTATTGAAATTGATTAAGTAGAGATATGAAAATAAAGATGTGAGATATGAGGAATTAGATTTGAGATAAGCGTTATGTCGTATTCTCAGGTCTCAAATCTCAGATCTATCATCCCAAATGTAAATAAAATGGAGTTAAGTAAAATAAATAGGGTTTTCTTCGTAGGTATCGGTGGTATCGGGATGAGCGCGCTTGCCCGTTATTTTGCTAAACGCGGACAGGTGGTTTGTGGTTACGATAAAACCAGGACCAAACTGACTGAAAAACTAGAACAGGAAGGTATTTTGATAACCTACCTGGATGAAGCTGCTTCATTGCCATGTGCATTTTTAGATAACCAGGATGATACTTTAGTTGTTTACACTCCGGCTATACCCAAAGATTCGAAGATTTTAAATCACTTCAGCCATAAAGGTTTTAGCCTTAAGAAACGTTCCGAAGTGTTGGGCATTATCAGTAAAGGCATGTTTTGCATTGCAGTTGCCGGCACACATGGTAAAACTACTACTTCATCAATTGTAGCGCATATATTAAAAGATACAGGTTACGATTGTACAGCCTTTTTAGGTGGCATAACAAGCAACTACAACAGTAATGTACTTTTTGGCGATAACAATGTGGTGGTAGTAGAGGCCGACGAGTACGATCGTTCATTTCTTACTTTACATCCCGATGTTGCGGTAGTAACTTCAATGGATGCCGATCATTTGGATATTTACGGTGATAAAAGCCATTTGGAGGAATCTTTCCGTTTGTTTGCTGCGCAGTTGAAAGAAGGTGGAAAGCTTTATACGCATGAAGGTTTGCCTTTAGCTGATGGCATCAGTTATGCTGCAAGTGCAACCGCAAGTGCAAGAGCTGAAAATTTGAGGGTGGAAGGTTCCAAATTTGTGTTCGATTATACCGATGCTACGCAAAGTATAAAAGATGTCAGCTTAATGCTTCCTGGAAAGCACAACGTAGAGAATACCACAGTGGCCATTGCCATTGCGTTGGCTTTAGGTATTGATGCAGATAAAGTGAAACAAGCGGTTGCGAATTTTAAAGGGGTAAAGCGCCGTTTCGAATATATTGTAAACAACGGCAATCAGATTTACATCGATGATTATGCACATCACCCCGAAGAACTGAGAGCCTGTTTTGACGCGGTTAGACAACTGTATCCGGATAAAAAGCTGACGGTAATTTTTCAGCCGCATCTGTTTACTCGCACCAGAGATTTTGCTGATGAATTTGCAAAAGTTTTGAGCACTGCCGATGAACTGTTGCTGATGGAGATTTATCCAGCCAGAGAATTGCCTCTTGCAGGTATAAATGCGCAGTTTCTGCTCGATAAAATCACTTTAAGTGATAAGAAAATATGTGGAAAAGATTTTGTGGTTCAGTACGTTAAGGACACAAAGCCTGAATTAATTTTAACTGTAGGTGCCGGTGATATTGATACCATTATCGAACCTTTAAAAAATACTTTGAACAATGCTTAAGCGGATAAACTGGAGCGCAATTTTTACTGGCTTTGCCTGGCTGATCAGTCTGGCAGGGGTGGTTGTGCTTTTGGGTTTTATCAACGTTAAAAAGCAAACGGTAAAGTGTACCGATATTAAGATTATTATTCCCGGTGCCGATAATTTTATCGAGCGCGAAGAAATTGACGAAATTTTAAAGCAGGATCAGGGGGTATTATTGGGCAGAAACCTGGAGAATATCAATATCCACCAGATTGAAAAGAAATTGCAATCTAACCCCTATATCGGCTTTGCCAAGGTGTATGTAGATATGGATGGGGTATTGCACATTGAGGTGAAACAACGCCAGCCAATTGTACGTATTTTAAATGAAAGCGGTCAGGATTTTTACATCGATAACGATGGTTTGAAAATGCCGATTTCCTCAAACTTTACTGCAAATGTTTTAGTGGCAACCGGGCACATTACCGAAGTTTTTGGTAGCCGCGTAGATACTTTGCATACAAAATTGGGGCGCGATTTATATAAAACTGCCCAGTACATTAAAAAAGATACGCTTTGGGATTCGCAGATCGAACAGATTGTGGTTGATCAGAAAAACGACATCACACTGATCCCCCGCGTAGGTAACCAGCGCATCATTCTGGGTAATGCCGATTCGCTGGAAAAGAAAATGAAAAACCTGTTGCTGTTCTATAAAAAAGCAATGCCGCAGGTAGGTTGGGATACTTATAAAACCATAAATATCAAGTATACCAATCAGATTGTATGCGAGAAAAGAGATTCGACAGAATTGGGAAAAAAAGGCAAAACATTTTCTGCTGCCGATAGTTTGAGGATACAACGTAGTGTAGCCGATTCGCTGATCAGAAGTACAATTGGAGATGCAATGGATGATAGGCCTGAAGCCGCAGAGCCCGAAAAAGACGAGCCTAAAAAGGTAGTGGCGGCAAAGCCCGAACCGAAGAAACCTGAACCGAAAAAAGTGGAACCTAAAAAGGTAGAAACCAAAAAAACGGAAACAGCCAAAAAAGAAGAAAAAAAACCGGCAGCAACGTCGGCCACTAAGCCAAAGGAAATAAAGCCTGCGGATAAAAAAGAAAAACCGAAGCAAGCGGTAACAACACAGCCAAAGCCGGCAAAATCTGAGGCAGATTTAAAAAAACAGAGAGAGGCGAGAGAGAAAGAAATCAGAGCCCTGGAAAAACAGTATAAAACTCAGCAAAATTAACGAATATGGACAAGGCAAAATTTACCAGTCAGTCGCCCATTGTAGTAGGATTGGATATCGGTACTACAAAAATTTGTGTTATCGTTGGTCGTAGAACACAGCACGGTAAGATAGAAATCTTAGGAATTGGCAAGGCAGAATCGGCGGGTGTGACACGCGGAGTGGTTTCTAACATTCAAAAAACCGTGCAGGGCATTGCTCAAGCAGTTGAAGTAGCAAGCGGACAATCCAATGTAGAAATACAGGTGGTAAATGTGGGTATTGCTGGTCAGCACATTAAGAGCTTACAGCACAGAGGGATTTTAACAAGAAGAGAATTAAACAACGAAATCGGTAAAAAAGACATCGATAAGTTGATCGATGATATGTTTAAACTGGTAATGCCACCGGGTGAGGAGATCATCCATGTATTGCCTCAGGAATTCACCATCGATAACGAGCCGGGGATCAAAGATCCGATCGGTATGGCTGGTGTGCGCCTTGAAGCCAACTTCCATATTATATCAGGTCAGGTTACTGCGGTAAAAAACATTATCAAATGTGTTAACAATGCAGGACTTCAAACTCAGGATTTAATCCTTGAGCCATTGGCTTCTTCTGAATCGGTGTTGAGCGAGGAAGAAAAAGAAGCCGGTATTGCATTGGTTGATATTGGTGGTGGTACTACAGATATTGCCATTTTCCACGAAGGCATTATCCGCCATACTGCTGTAATCCCGTTTGGGGGCAACAGCGTGACTGAAGATATCAGGGAAGGTTGCTCTGTAATGCGCAACCAGGCCGAGCTTTTAAAAACACGTTTCGGTTCTGCACTTGCTGAGGAGAACAAAGAGAACGAAATTATCTGTGTTCCTGGCTTGCGTGGCCGCGAACCAAAAGAGATCTCAGTTAAAAACCTGGCCTACGTTATCCAGGCCCGTATGGAAGAGATCATCGAGCACGTATATTATGAGATCAAATCTTCAGGCTATGAGAAAAAACTCATCGGAGGTATCGTAATCACAGGCGGTGGTGCTTTGCTGAAACACTTATCCCAGGCGGTAGAATATGTAACTGGTTTAGATTGCCGTATCGGTTATCCGAACGAGCATTTATCTAAATACGAAGATATGCCTAAAGCCATTTACGATGACCTCAAGAGCCCAATGTATGCAACCAGTGTTGGTTTGTTAATCAAAGGGATCCAAAAGGCAGAAGAACTGATCGAAGAGATGAAACAGCCTGGTGTTTTTGTAGAAAAACCAAAAACGGCAAAAGAAAAAGAGAAACGCGGACCAGGATTGTTCGATAAATTACTTGCAAAAACAAGAACTTTCATTCAGGATGATATGAATGTGAGCGATGAAGATTACTTGAAAAGTTAATTAGTTTTCCACAAAGAAAGAGTTTTCCACATTATTAACACTTGTGGAAAACGTCTGTTGAAAAAGTGTTAATATTACATTGAGTAATGAACAGAATTTAAAAATTTTTAAACAACTGATTCATAAAGATATGCAGTTCGAAATGTTAAAAGATAAGTCTTCAATCATCAAGGTAATTGGTGTTGGAGGCGGTGGCGGCAACGCGGTGAACCATATGTACCTGTCGGGTATTACTGGTGTGGATTTTATTATTTGTAATACAGATGCCCAGGCTTTGGAATCTAGCCCTATACCTAACAAGGTACAATTAGGTGCAAGTTTAACCGAAGGAATGGGTGCTGGTTCTATTCCTGAGGTTGGTAAAAACTCGGCAATAGAAAATATAGATGATATTAAGGCAATGTTGGGTAGTACCACTAAAATGCTTTTTATTACGGCAGGAATGGGTGGTGGTACCGGAACAGGTGCTTCGCCAATTATCGCAAAAGCTGCAAAAGAACTTGATATTTTAACCGTGGCCATTATTACCACGCCTTTTTCTTTCGAAGGGAAAAGACGTAGGTTACAGGCCGACGAGGGGATGGAAGAACTGAAAAAATACGTAGATTCTTATCTCGTAATTTCTAACGACCGCCTGCGTGAGATTTTCGGAAACTTAACCTTAGGCTCAGCTTTCGGTCAGGCCGATGATATCTTAACCACCGCTGCAAAAGGTATCGCCGAAATCATTACTGTACCAGGTTATATCAACGTGGATTTTAAAGATGTGCGTACTGTAATGAAAGATAGCGGTGTAGCCATTATGGGTAGCTTTGCTGCCGAGGGCGAAGATCGTGCATTACAGGCCGTTGAAGGTGCTTTGGCTTCTCCATTGTTGAAAGACAATGAAATTGAAGGCGCCCGTTACATCTTGTTGAATATCAGTTCAGGTTTGCGTGAGGTAACCATGGATGAAGTGTCGATCATTACTGATTACATTCAGGAAAAAGCGGGTTTATCTGCCGATTTAATCTGGGGTAACTGTACCGACGAATCTTTGAGCGATAAACTTTCTGTTACCATTATTGCTACAGGTTTCCAAACTTCAGAAGAACGCGTACACGAAGAAAAAAATAAAAAGAAAATATCACTTTTAACACCAGAAGAAGCTCCGCTAGTTCGTCCCGTTGAACCAGTAAATTCTTTTATCCAGCCTAAAGCAGCTCCTTCTTATGAGCCTGTTTTAAAGGCTAAGGAAGAGATTTCGCAAGTGGATCTGTTTGGTGGTATGTTCAATAAAACTGAACCTCAGAAAGTTCAGGAACCAGAAAACAATGTGGTTCGCCATACATTGATTGAGGAAGAGCCGCACGCCATTGAGGAAACTCAGGAAACAGGCTTTGAATTTGAAGTGAAACTGGCAGAAACCAATTTCGTTTTTGAAACACCAGTTGCAGAAGTTGCTCAAATGCATGTACCTGAACCAGAACCCGAAATGCCGGTTGTTGGTTTAGATGATGATAAGAACGACGAATCAATGGAAGAGCAATTGAAAAAATCGAAAGAACGTATTTTACGTTTAAAAGATTTAAGCATGAAATTGCGCACTACAAATGGTTTACAGGAGCTGGAAAACGAACCTGCTTACAAACGCAAACAAATGCAGTTACAGCAAGTTCAGCATTCATCAGAGTCACAGGTTAGCCGTTTTACGCTAAGCAACGATCAGGATGGAGGTACAGAAATCAGACCTAACAACTCTTTTCTGCACGATAACGTTGACTAAATCGACCCAAATAATACCTTTAAAAGCCCCGAAATATAAACCGGGGCTTTTTTGGCATAAAATTGGTACGTTGAAAAAGTTAATTGACAATCAGTGGATGAATACGGTTGATTTTAAGCTGAATAAAGCTTAAATTCGCAAAATTTTTATTATAAAAAAACAGATAATACATTGGATATATTTGATAAAATAGCAAAGCACATGGGCCCGCTTGGTCAACACCAGAAATGGTCTCATGGGTATTTCTCATTTCCAAAATTAGAGGGAGAAATTGCACCACACATGCAGTTCCGTGGAAAAGAGCACTTGGTTTGGAGTTTAAATAACTATTTAGGTTTAGCCAATCACCCCGAAGTTAGAAAAGCAGATGAAGAGGCTGCAGCAAAATTTGGTATGGCCTACCCAATGGGTGCCCGTATGATGAGCGGTAACTCAAACTATCACGAGCAGTTAGAACAGGAACTTGCAGCATTTGTTGGTAAACCCGATGCATTTTTATTAAACTATGGTTACCAGGGAATGGTATCTATTATCGATACTCTTGTAGATCGAAATGATGTTGTAGTGTACGATGCCGAATCGCACGCTTGTATTGTAGATGGTTTACGTTTGCACATGGGTAAACGTTTCGTATACAAACACAACGATATTGAGAGTGCCCGTAAACAATTAGAGCGTGCTACCAAATTGGTTGAAGAAACTGGCGGTGGTATTCTTTTAATTACCGAAGGTGTTTTCGGAATGAGTGGTGCACAAGGTAAATTAAAAGAAATTGTAGACCTTAAAAAAGATTTTAATTTCCGTATCCTGGTTGATGATGCACATGGTTTTGGTACCATGGGTAAAACTGGTGCAGGTACACACGAAGCTCAGGATTGCATAGAAGGTATTGATGTATATTTCGGTACTTTTGCCAAATCTATGGCCGGTATAGGTGCATTTGTAGCTTCTACAGAACAGATTACCAATTTCTTAAGGTATAATATGCGTTCTCAGACTTTTGCGAAGGCATTACCAATGCCAATGGTTATCGGTTTGTTAAAACGTTTAGAACTGTTAAAAAGCAAACCGGAATTAAAAGATAAACTTTGGGAAATCGCCATGACCCTGCAAAAAGGTCTTCGTGAGCGTGGTTTTGATTTAGGTGTTACCGATTCAGTGGTAACTCCGGTATTCTTAAAAGGAGAGCTAACAGATGCTACAGCAATCACTTACGATTTACGTGAAAATTATAGCATTTTCTGTTCAATCGTAGTGTATCCGGTAATCCCGAAAGGAATGATCGAGTTGCGTTTAATTCCTACTGCCGTACATACTTTAGAAGATGTTCAGCGTACTTTAGATGCATTTAGTGAAGTAGCAGAGAAACTAGAAAGCGGTTATTATAAAGAAAACCAATTTGCCACTGCATAAGCGGCAATTAAAATAAAAAAACCGGTTATTTAATCAATAACCGGTTTTTTGCGTTTAAGACTTCTCTAAGACTTAATAAAATCCAAAATATCTTTATTAATAGTTTCAGCTTCAGTAGTTGGCATACCATGCGGAAAACCCGGGTAAGCAATCAGTTTGCCGTTTTGCAATAGAGCTACTGTTTTGGGAGCCTGATGAAAAGGTACAATCTGGTCGTCTTCGCCATGTAGCACCAATACCGGTACTTTTATGCTTTTTAGGTCTTCGGTTAAATCGGTTTCAGAAAAAGCTTTAATGCCTTCGTAATGTGCTTTAACAGCGCCTGCCATGCCTTGGCGCCACCAGTTGTTTTTAACGCCCGCACTTGATTTTGAACCCTCGCGGTTGTAACCGTAAAATGCATCTGTAAAATCATGATAATATTGTGCCCTGTAAAAACCTGTTCCCTGGCGTATTTCATCAAAAACAGCTAAAGGCACACCTTCAGGATTTTGCTCGCTTTGGATCATAACTGGCGTAATTGCGCTAATTAATACCGCCTTTGCAACGCGATCGCCATTTTTGGCCACATATTTGGCTACTTCGCCACCACCGGTAGAGTGGCCAATATGTATTGCATCTTTTAAATCTAACGCAGCGGTTAATTCGGCAACATCAGCAGCATAAGTTTCTATGTTATGCCCTTCTGAAGCCTGGCTCGAACGGCCATGTCCACGGCGATCGTGCGCAATTACGCGGTAACCCTGGTTAACAAAAAACATCATTTGCGTATCCCAGTCATCACCCGATAAGGGCCATCCGTGATGGAATACGATAGGTTGTCCTGTACCCCAATCTTTATAATAGATTTCGGTGCCGTCTTTTACTTTAATTGTACTCATAGCTTTAAATATTTTATGAATTTTTGTGGGCGATAGTTGCAATTTACGTTACATTCTTTAATTAATTGTTAACCATTTGTTCATTTGTTAACTGGTTCATTCGTTCAATGGCTCAAAGATTATTATTCACGGATTTTCCAGGTTTTTGCTCATTACTTATTGAACCATTGGTTGTTTATTAAGAGCCTTTTCAATTTCAGGCAATTTTGTAGTTTAATTTTTCGCTTGCAGGACAATTCATGACTGCGGTATGTGTATAAATAAAATTACATATAGGCGTTTTAAGCCTTTTTCAAGCGTTTTATTGACGTTTTGGTTTGTATTTAATTGATAAACAAATGCTTGACTGCTTTTTTTTGTATTATATATGTTTATAATTATCGTTGATGTGGAAAAAAAAGCCCTTCAAAGGCCGTTTTTTATCACATTAAAAGTTTTTTTATTACACTAAACCGTTTAAATTAGAGTTAGATAATTAAAAATCAAACCTTTAAAATTATAGGAGCCATAAAAAAATGAAAAAATTTGAAGAAGTGAAAAGTTTAGTGGCAGCTTTAGAAGCTGATGCAGACAAGTTTTATAACAAAGGCAACAGCGCAGCTGGAACCCGTGTACGTAAAGGTATGCAAGATTTAAAAAACCTAGCCCAGGCCATTCGTTTAGAGGTACAGGATACCAAGAACAAAGCCTAAGCCATCGAAAATATTTAAACAAAGGTCTCTTGAAATTTTCAGGGGCCTTTGTTCTTTAAGTGCCACTTAGAAACTAAATTATATTCCTGTTTCTTTCTGTTTTGCAAAAATAGTAAGATGATTTTGAGCTTTATGCTATTCTGCCGATAAGTCTTATTTGTTTTCTATTTTTGTTAGCATTAAAATTTCTTTACAAGTTGACCATTTATGGTGTAAAGACTTGGCTGCTCCTCATTTTTGCCCTGAATACCAGGTATTTATTTAAAAAATTACTCCTGTGTTAATTAAATAACATGCTGAGGTAGAAATCTAATCAATATTTTTTTGTTGTGAGCAATGGGCTGAAGATAGATAAGCGCAAGTAATTTAGGATATAATGTCGGGAAATTTAAAATACAATCGTTCAAATAAAGAAGACATTAATCGCCTACTTGGGATTATGTCGGTTGTGTATCCCGTTAGTAAAGAGCTTGTTAGAGAGTTTGAGCAGCATATCCTGGAACTCAGTATAAAGAAAGATCAAATTCTTTTTAATGAAAATGAAGTATGCGAATACATCTATTTTATTAAAAAGGGTGCCTTAATGGGTTGTACTACGCATAAAAAACAAAAGATTACAACCTACATATCCATCGAAAATGAATTTGTGAGTTCAATATCTGGGCTGCACGGGCTCGTTCATTCACAAGAACATGCTATTGCTGTAGAAGATACCGATCTGCTGGCGATTCATAACCGCGAAGTTAACCGACTATTTCTGCAACATTTCGAACTGAATTATATCTTTAGGGTAATTTTAGAGCGGTATTATAAACATGCCCAGCAAAGGGCGCATATCATCCGTGTAGGTAACGCTAAGGAACGCTATCAGTATTTTGCTGAAACCAATCCCGGTTATTTAGATCGTCTGCCTTCCGACTTGATTGCTTCGTTGCTTCATGTAAAACCTTCAACACTTTTAGGGGTGAAAAAAAGTTTTGCAGTGCAGGAAGAGCGGAACAAGGAACTCGAAACGTGGGAACAAAAGTTGAGAGGCCATATGGACACACACCAATCTTTCAGGAATAAAGAAATCAGGTTGCAGTCATTAGCTAAGGAAATTGGCCTAAGTAGCCATAAACTCTCTATCGTACTCAATAGTTATATCAATAAGACTTTTATCGATTACATTAATCAATATCGCATCAATTGGATCAAGGACAGTCTTCGTAATCCCGAAATCGTTCAGAATTTCACTTTAGAAGCGTTGGCTTACAGTGCAGGCTTTTCATCTCGCAGTGCTTTTTACAATGCTTTTAAAAAGCTGGTGGGAATGAGTCCTGCCGAATACGCCAAAAACGGCTGTCCATAAAAACGTTGTCTTAACGTTTTTGTTACGAAAATACACTTTTAGACAACTTTTTAGGATATACTTGTGTTGATTTATAATACAGGACAAACTTGTTTTGTTCAATATGTATAAAAGGTGCTGTTTTTGGTATTTTTGTAGTATAAACAAGATAGACTATAGGGTATTTAGGTAATTTTTTTGATTTGAAAATTTGATATAAGCTATGGTAAGAGCAATGCGTGCAGCTGATTGGGATGAGGTAAGTACGATTTATCAGCAAGGAATCGAAACCGGTATGGCAAGTTTTAGAACTCCCGAAATGTCTTGGGAAGATTGGGACTCCTCACATAGTAAAGTGTGCAGGTTTGTGGCCTGTAAGGATAAAGAAATTGTAGGCTGGATTGCTTTGTTGCCTGTGTCGGCTAAATATGATAAGCTAGGTGTAGCTGAAATAGAAGTTTACGTAAAGCAGGAACATAAAGATAAAGGCATTGGTTTTTTACTATTGGATACCTTAATTAAGGAGAGCGAAAAAGTAGGGGTGTGGATGTTACAGGCAGGGATTTTTTTACAAAATGCAGCTGTACTGAAAATCCACGAAAAGGCAGGCTTTAGGGTTGTGGGCTATCGCGAAAAGATTGGTAAAATAAACGGGATATGGCAGGATAATTTGCTCATGGAACGAAGAAATATGTTAATTGTCTAAAAGGAAAAATCCCTTTGAATTAGCTGTAATTCAAAGGGATTTTTTAATTGTGAGCCCGATTAATCAAATATCTAACCTCCGGGCACTATTTATTTTAAGCTACAACACTTAATTTTTCAATTTCTTTCACAATTAATTGTTCAAGTTGCGAAGAAGCTTTAATTAATGGCAGTCTAACCGTGTCGCCACAAATACCGATATGTTTTAGTGCCGCTTTGATACCTGCAGGATTGCCTTCAGCAAAAGCCAAACGGGTAAACTCGATCAGGTTTAAGTGAGCTGGAGTAGCACCTTTAAAATCGCCTGCCAAACATTGTTTCACCATATCAGAAAGTTGTTTAGGCAAAGCATTTCCGATTACCGAAATAATGCCTGATGCACCAAGCGCAATCATAGGTAAAGTGATCGGATCATCACCAGAGATTAAAAGGAAATCTGCTGGTTTATCTCTCATAATCTGGTTAAACTGATCGAAACTGCCCGAAGCTTCTTTAGTAGCAATGATATTTTTAAAATCGTGTGCCAGTCTGCAGGTAGTTTCCGGACTCATGTTGCTCATGGTACGCCCCGGAACATTATACAAAATCAAATCTAAAGGAGATACTTCAGCCAGATATTTGTAATGCTGGTAAATACCTTCTTGTGTAGGTTTGTTGTAATATGGACTAACCGATAGAATGGCACTGTAACCGGCTGTATCGAAGGCTTTCATATCTTCGGCTACTGCCAAAGTGTTGTTACCACCTATTCCGGCAACTAAAGGTAGTCTGTTATTGTTAATTTCAGCAGTATAGGCCCACACCTTCTTCTTCTCGTCCTTGGTCATAGTGGCAGTTTCGCCGGTTGTACCTAAAGAAACGAGGTAATCTATCCCTCCGTCTACCAAATGATTAATCAGGTTTTTTAAACCATTATAATCAACTGATCCATCTGTGTTGAAAGGTGTAACCAATGCTACACCAGTACCCTGAAATTTGTTCATTTTTAATTAATAATTATTGAATTTTGAGTGAGGAATTGAATGAATGCTTACATTCAATCATTTATAATTTCAATCCCTCTCTCATTTATTTTATCATTTCTAATAATTCTGCATCGCTGATGATTGGTATATTGAGCTTATTGGCCTTTTCCAGTTTTGAAGGCCCCATGTTGTCGCCTGCTACCAGATAATTTAATTTGCCCGAAATACCGCTTAAAATCTTGCCTCCATTGGCTTCAATCATATCTTTTAGCTCATCGCGGCTATAGTTTTCAAAAACGCCCGAAATTACGAATGTTTTTCCAATAAGTCGGTCACTATCAAGTGTAATTACTTTTTCTTCAATTTCAAACTGCAATCCGGCTAATTTTAATAATTCTACCTGCTGTAAATGCTCCGATTTTCCAAAATATTCAACAATGCTCTCTGCAATGCGCTGCCCGATTTCGTCAATGGCGATTAATTCTTCAACAGTAGCCTTCGATAGGTTATCGATATTTTTCACGCCGGCAGCTAATTTTTTCGCCACCGTTTCGCCTACGTAACGGATACCCAAACCAAACAACACCTTCTCGAAAGGCATTTCTTTAGATTTTTCGATACCGGCAATCATGTTGTCGATAGAGCGTTCGCCAAAACGATCGAGTGTTTTTAACTGATCTGATTTTTGGTGAAGCGTATACAAATCACTAATGTGGTTTATCAGGCCATTTTTGTGAAAAGTTTCGATCGTCTCATCACCAAGACCATCTATATTCATCGCTTTACGCGAGATGAAATGCTGTATTTTTCCTACAATTTGCGGCGGACAACCTTCATCGTTAGGGCAGTAATGAACTGCTTCACCTTCTTTTCTGATGAGCTCGGTACCACACTCAGGGCAATTGTGTAAATAGTTAACCTTAATAGAATCTGCTAAACGTTTATCCAGATTAACTTTAATAATCTTAGGAATAATCTCACCACCTTTTTCTACAAATACGGTATCGCCAAGATGAAGGTCTAAACGGTCAATCTCATTGGCATTGTGCAAGGTGGCACGTTTAACAGTTGTTCCGGCAAGTAAAACAGGCTTTAAATTGGCTACCGGCGTTACTGCACCCGTTCTGCCTACCTGGTAGGTTACTTTTTCTAAAATGGTTTCAACCTCGGCTGCTTTGTATTTGTAAGAAATGGCCCAGCGTGGCGATTTGGCAGTAAAGCCAAGTTCCTGTTGCTGAGCAAAACTGTTTACTTTAATTACAATCCCATCAATGTCGTAGCTGAGCTTAAAACGTTCTTCTTCCCAATGGTGAATAAAATCAAGTACCGCATCTATATTAGCAACCAATCTGTTGTGCTCGCAAACATGGAAACCCCATTCTTTTACCGCATTCAGGCTATCCCAGTGGTTCTTGAATTCATTTTTATCGGTGTATAGGAAGTAAATAAAGCCATCCAAAGGGCGTTTAGCTACTTCTTTACTGTCTTGCATTTTGATTGTACCTGAAGCGAAATTACGTGGATTGGCATAAGGGATTTCTCCCAATTCTTCGCGGGCAGCGTTTAAGCGTAAAAAAGCCGCTTTGTGCATAAAAATTTCACCCCGAATTTCGAAATGCTCGGGTGCTACGGACTGTTTAAGCTGATGTGGAATGGTGTGGATGGTTTTAACGTTAGCCGTTACATCATCTCCTTTGGTACCGTCTCCGCGGGTTACTGCCCTGATTAGTTTACCGTTTTCGTAGGTCAGGCTGATGGATAGTCCATCAAATTTTAGTTCGCAAACATATTCGAAATTATCGCCAATGGCTTTACGAATGCGTTCGTCAAAGTCGCGCAAATCCTGCTCGTTATAGGTATTCCCAAGCGAGAGCATGGGGTATTTATGGTTAACGGTAATGAAATTTTTGGTCACATCGCCGCCAACACGCTGGGTAGGAGAGTTGGGGTCCGCAAACCCGGGGTTTGCATGTTCCAGATCCTGAAGGTGTTTTAGTTTTTTATCGAACTCGTAATCGCCAATGGTAGGCATGGCCAGTACGTAGTAATTATAATTGTGCTGGTTGAGCTCGGCAACCAGGGCATCCATTTCTTCTTGTATCGCTGTTAAGGGCATTTACAAATATAAAAAAAGGATGAAAGGGTTTTTATGATTTGCAAACAAAAAGCTTTAGTGTACACGGAAAATTGAGCTGATCTAAAGTTCAATTTAAATGCGAAATGAAAGGATGTACTGTTTTAGATTTCAAGTTTCCTTTCGATTTCCTCAAAAATCGCCATAAAGTCCTTTTGTAATATTTCTTTAAAAACCACCAGTTCAAAAGTAAGCTGCTGTAACTGCTTTTCGCCAAGGGTTTCGGGCCAGAGGCGCATGCAAATCCGGTTTAAGGCATAGCTGATATTGTCTATCTTTTGATAGCTGAGCAAGTATTTGCTACTGATAAAGCCGTCGAGAAATTTGAAAAATACGGTTTGATCCTTTAAGCCGCAATGTTCCAGGAAATCGGTCAGTGATTCTTTATTAATAGCATTCAGGTGATCGTAAAAATGGTTTACCTGTATCAGGTTATGTTCAATCAATAAATGATCGAGCAACAATTCGAGCCCGATATGTGCCAGGAAGGAGGGACGTACCAGCGTGTTTTCAACGACGGGTTTAATCAGCTGCTTGAGTACAGCTGTTTTCTCAAAAAAGAAAGCAGAAGAGTGGAAATGCAAATCGACTGCTAAATGTCTTTTCCAGCCGGTTAGCAGGTTTTCTTCGTCAGGGTTGCCTTTAAACAGAAATTCATTTTTCTGAGGATACAGGTTGGCATCCTTCATTGCATTTTTAATTAAATCGGGTAAAACAGTTCCCATTACCACACTGGCATCCTGATTTGACCTGTCGAAATAATAATGGGATAAAAAGTTCATATTGCAAGGTAATGTTTTCCTGCTTGTTGTAAAACTTGAATTAGAAATATTGACCCTAAATCTATATTGTTTTGGAGGCTAATTATGCATAGCTTTAAGTGTTCTTAAACCGATGCATCATGCCTAATGCTAAAACTTACAGGATCTTGTCGCTCGATGGCGGTGGTTCCTGGGCACTTATCCAGGTGAAATGTTTGCGTAAGCTGTTCGCCGAAACTTTTGACAATCCCGACCCAACGGGGCATGAAGTGCTGGCAGAGTTTGATTTGGTATCGGCCAATAGCGGAGGCAGTTTGGTAGCGGCAGCAATGGCAGAGAACCTCCGGCTTTCAGAAATAGAAAAAATATTTGATGATGCAAAGCTAAGAAACAGGGTGTTTTCGAAACTTGGCTTTTTTGAAAGAAGTTTATTAAGCAGCGTGGCCAGAATATTTAAGATTGGTGCTAAATATGCCACTAAGCGAAAGCACATTGCTTTAAAAGAGATTTTACCCGGTATTGCGCAAATCGACATGATGGATATTCCGGTGCATATTGCATTAAATGGTGCAATTAAAACCCAGTTTTTGATTATCGGCTACGATTATTACCGCAACAGGGCTGAGCTCTTCAGGTCTGATTGCGATAGTATGGCCTCCACAGCTGTTATTGAACGGAGGATTAAAAATATTTCTCAGCAGGCAGAAAGTCCGGCAGATTGTATCGTAAGTTTGGTTGATGCTGTACATGCTTCGAGTACTGCGCCTGTCAATTATTTTAACGAACCGGCTACATTTCTGGTTAATAATAAACCTAAGTATTACTGGGATGGTGGCGTTACAGGCAATAATAATCCGGTTTTAGTGGCGGTTACCGAGGCGATTTGTAACAAAACGCAATATCAGATTGAGCAGGTTCAGGTGCTTTCTATCGGTACGGGAACAGTATCGCAACTGCAGTATGATGAAGATATCCCTGTAAAATATGAGGAGCTTAAAGCCAAACATGAAGCGCCCGGCCTGATTAAGGACGTCCAGAAAATGGGAACCAGTATCTTAAACGATCCGCCTGATACGGCTGCCTTTGTTGCCTATATGATCCTGAACCCATCCATGCCAGGGCAGCCGGTCGATTTTATCCGCATGAATCCTGCTTTAAGACCGGTATTGATTGATGATCCGTCAGGTAGATATTGGGATTTACCGGCAGGAATTGATAAAGATGAGTATGCAAAGCTGAACGCAATGGACATGGATGCCGTTGCAGATGATGAAGTTGCCCTGATTAAAAAGCTATGCAACAACTGGTTAAATGGTGAGGGTGTTCCAAACCAATCTATTCGGAGTAATTCCAGTCTCAATTGCCTCATTGGCCACGCAGATTTTGAAGCAGCAAAGACCGATTTTAAGAACTGGTTTACAAAACCAACTAATTTGCTTTAAACTAAGCTAAAATTTTATCTTTGCACGCACAATTATTAAAGTGTTTGTACAATGACGAATTTTGTTGAAGAGTTAAGGTGGCGTGGCATGCTGCATGATATTATGCCGAATACTGAGGAAAAGTTAAACGAAGGTATGACCTCTGGTTATATCGGTTTTGATCCTACTGCAGATTCATTGCATGTTGGTCACTTAACGCAAATCATGACCCTTATTCATTTTCAAAACGCTGGTCACAAGCCTTTTGCTTTGGTTGGCGGTGCTACGGGCATGGTGGGCGATCCATCTGGAAAATCAGACGAGCGTAATCTTCAAACGCCTGAAATGATTGAGCATAACCTGAAAGGAATGAAAAAGCAGCTGGCTAAATTCCTGAAATTTGAAGAAGGTGGTAATGGTGCTGTAATGGTTAACAATGCCGATTGGTTTAAAGATATGAACCTTTTTACCTTTATCAGGGACGTTGGTAAACACATTACCGTAAACTACATGATGGCCAAGGATAGCGTTAAGCGCCGTTTAGAAGGTGATTCTGGTTTATCTTTTACCGAATTCTGCTATCAGTTGATTCAAGGTTATGATTTTTACCATTTATGGAAAAACGAAAACTGTCTGGTACAAATGGGTGGATCAGATCAGTGGGGAAATATTGTTACCGGTACCGAGTTAATCAGAAGAAAAGATGCCGGAACGGCTTATGCCATTACCACCCAGTTGATTAAAAAGGCTGATGGTACTAAATTCGGTAAAACCGAGAGTGGTGCAGTTTGGTTAGACCCAGAGAAAACTTCTCCATATAAATTTTACCAGTTTTGGTTAAACGCATCTGATGATGATGTGAAAAAATGGATACGCATTTTTACACTTAAAAATCAGGCGGAAATTGAAGCTTTGGAAAAAGAACACGATGCAGCTCCGCATTTGCGTATTCTGCAAAAAGCTTTGGCAGAGGATATTACCGTTAAAACTCACTCGGTTGAGGCTTTAGAAACGGCTATTAAAACATCTGAGTTTTTATTTGGAAACGGATCTTTAGAATTCTTAAAAAGCCTTTCAGAAAAACAGGTTTTGGAAATGTTTGAGGGAATACCACAGTTTAACATTTCGAAAGCTGAGTTAAGTGCTGGTATTGATGCTGCTACTCTGCTTGCAGAAAAGGCTTCGGTTTTTCCATCAAAAGGAGAAACAAAGAAGTTAATTCAGGGTGGTGGTGTTTCTGTTAATAAAGAAAAAGTAACGGATGTGATGCAGGTATTCAATGCAGAACATTTGATTAATGATAAGTTTATTGTAGTGCAGAAGGGAAAGAAAAACTATTTCCTTTTAATTGCAGAATAAGACTAAAGGAAACCTGCTGATGTATTCTCATTGTTTGTAATGAGAATGGGAGAGAAGAGCGATTTCATGGTTCTAAATGTTTTAAAAAAGAAAGCCACTTTGCAAAGTGGCTTTCTTTTTTAGCATATTATCTGGTTACAATTAATTTGGAATAACCCGTTCAAATGGATTTTCAAACCAGCCTCCCATTTTATAATCCGCTATCTCTGTGGGGCTAAGCAAACAGGTTTCAAGCGATGCTTTTAACACGTTACTATCCATTTCCTGACCAATAAAAACCAGTTCATTTTTGCGATCGCCAAAGTCGCTGTCCCATTCGGCATGTATCTCCGCTTCGTTCTCCAGGTAATCAGCATATTGCATCCTTTCATTTTTGCTCATGCTGGCCCACCAAACCCCGGCCAAATCAATGCGTAAGGAACCTCCGGCTTGCGAAAAATTGATCGCTTGCTCAGGCATGGCTGCCAGGTAAAATATGCCTTTTGAACGGATAATGTGCGGAGGAAATTCGTGGTTAATATAATCCCACAGCCTCTGTGGGTGAAAAGGTTTTTTTGAACGGAAAACTGTTGAGCTAATTCCATACTGCTCAGTTTCTGGCTGATGAATTTCTTCGAGTTCTTTTTTCCAACCTGCACCCTCAGCAGCCGATTCGAAATTGAACAAGCCTGTATTTAAAATTAGAGCTGGATCAAGATGACCAAAAAGGGTTTCATAGATTTTAGCATCAGGGTTTAGTTTAGCAATTAAGGCTTTTAAAACCTTTATATCATTTTCACTAACCAAATCCACCTTGTTCAGTAAAATTACATTGGCAAATTCAATCTGGTCGGTAAGCAAATTTACAATGGTACGTTTATCTGCAGCATCATCAGTCATGTTCCTGTCGGCGAGTTTTTCGGCTGAACCGAAATCTTTGTAAAAGTTATAAGCATCTACAACTGTAACCATAGTATCTAAACGGCTAAACCGGCTTAAATCAATGCCCGACGCTTCATCAATAAAAGAAAAAGTCTGCGCAACCGGAATAGGCTCAGAAATGCCTGTACTTTCAATCAACAGGTAATCGAAGCGGTTCTCTTTGGCCAGTTTTTCTACCTCTACCATCAGGTCTTCGCGCAGGGTACAGCAAATACAGCCATTGCTCATTTCTACCAGCTTCTCTTCTGTTTTAGATAAGGTATGCTGGTTTTTAACCAAGGCAGCATCGATGTTTACTTCGCTCATGTCATTTACAATTACGGCCACCTTTAAATCCTGCTTGTTTTGCAGTATGGCGTTGAGCAAGGTGGTTTTTCCGCTGCCTAAAAAACCGCTTAATACGGTTACTGGTAATTTCTTTATCATGTTAATGCAATTATGTTGCAAATATAATGCTGAATATTTTAAATGCAACTTTATTGCTTTTATATTTGTCGACTAAATTTAAACGGATGAAACAGCGGAGCTATAAAATTAACCTCGACAGATTAGGCATAACCGCCTCTACACTTTGTGCCATACATTGCGCAGCGTTGCCCTTTGTAATTACTGTTTTACCCATGTGGGGGATGGGCTTTTTGGCTAATGAGGCCGTTGAAATTATCATGATTGCCCTTTCGTTAGTTTTAGGAGTGTGGAGTTTGAGTTCAGGTTACCGCAAGCAACATCAGCGCATTGCACCCATACTGGTTCTCATGCTGGGTTTTGGTTGTATTGCCTTTGGGCACTTTTCAGGAGTGGAGCTGTTCGACCCCATTTTGATCCCATTGGGTGGCTTTACAATCGCTGCAGCACATTATTTTAACCTTCGGTTACTCAAAACCTGCCCCATAAACCATAATCATTAATTGTTTCCTTATTATATGCTTAAATATCCTAAACTCCTTTTCATTCCGGCATTGTTGTTTATTTCAGTGCTAAATCCAGCCTGTAAGCATGGTACTAACAATGCTCAGTCCCTATACCGGCGTTATGCCATCAAAAATCTGGTGATTAAGAAAGTAGAAAAAGTTATACCATGATTAACATCAAATCGCTGGTTCACGTGTATGAGCAGGGGAGAAAAATTGTTTTTCCCGATTGGGAAATAGCCGATATGGAACACTGGCTTTTGCTTGGTGCATCGGGAAGTGGAAAAAGTACCTTGCTGAATATCATTTCCGGATTACTTAAACCCAGTCAGGGCACGGTTGCTATTCATGGAACTAATTTGTACACCTTGTCGGCACGTAGCATGGATCAGTTCAGAGGAAAAAATATTGGTATTGTTTTCCAAAGGCCACACCTTATTCAATCGCTAAATGTGCTCGATAACCTCGAGCTGGCGGCTTTAATGGCGCGTGTGCCAATTGATACCCCGCATAATTTATCGCTCTTAAGCGATCTTGGTATTGCAGATATGGCGCAAAGCTATCCCGACCAGTTAAGTCAGGGACAGTTACAAAGGGTATCGGTAGCAAGGGCGCTGGTTAATAAACCCGATTTGCTGATTGCCGATGAACCTACTTCCAGCCTTGACGACAGGAATGCGGCACAGGTAATTGAAATGCTTACCATGCAGGCAAAGGCTAATGGCGCTGCCCTGATTATCGCCACACACGATCAGCGGGTACGCAACTACATCACTAAAACCTATTTACTCTAATGAATATCTTTAAAATAAGTAGTCAAAATCTCTGCAGAAATAAGTTAACCACGCTTTTAAATATTATTCTGGTTGCCTTTGGCCTGGGTATTTTAACGATACTTTTTTTAGCTGCTAACCAGATTGGCAATAAGCTCGAACAGAATGCAAAGGATATTGATTTGGTGGTAGGAGCAAAGGGAAGTCCGTTGCAACTGATCATGAGCAGTATTTATCACATCGATTTCCCTACTGGAAACATTCCTGCTGCGGATGCTTACCGCTTAATGAAAAACCCGATGGTGAAAAGAGCAGTTCCGCTGGCGCTTGGTGATAATTACAATGGGTACCGCATTGTAGGTACCGATACCACTTTTAACGGATTATATGGCTTATCGGTACAAAAGGGTAATTTCTGGAAAAAAGATCTGGAGGTTACAATAGGAAGTACGGTGGCTTTGGCTTCAAAACTGCGTATTGGCGATAACTTCTTTGGTGCACATGGACTTACGGGAAGCAGCGATATCCATAAGCAGCATGCCTATGTGGTAAAAGGTATTTTAAAGCCCCAGGGCAATATAACAGACAACCTCATCCTCACCAATATTGCCAGTGTTTATAAAATGCACGAAGCGCCGGAGGGGGAACATGAGCACCATTCGTCAGGTGAAGCAAAGGAGATTAACGACAAACAAATTACAGCCATTTTAATTCAGTACCGCTCACCCATGTCGGTTATTGCTTTTCCACGGATGGTGAACCAAAGTACCAATATGCAGGCCGCATCGCCGGCTATGGAAAGTGCGAGGCTATTTTCTTTAATTGGAATAGGGATAGATACTTTAAAGTGGTTTGCTGTTTTGATCATGGGTATTGCAGCGCTGAGTATTTTTATCAGCTTGTATAACGCTATGAAAGAACGTAAATACGATTTGGCTGTAATGCGCTGTTTAGGTGCATCCAAATTCCGCTTGTTTTTGCTGGTTTTATTAGATGGTATACTGGTTACCGGTATTGGAACCTGCCTGGGCCTGTTGATTGGTCATGCCGCACTCGAGTTGATTGGCGCTTATCAGGAATCTTCGCAGGCCAGGCTGAGTGGAATGGTTATCGTGCCACAGGAGTTGTATTTAATCGTTACAGGACTTATTACCGGTGCACTGGCTTCAATAATTCCGGCTTTACAGATTTACAAGGTAGATATTGCTGAAACGCTCACCAAAGCACGTTAGGTAATGAAAAGATTAATTGGATTGGTTGTTTTATGTTTAGGTTTCCAGATAGTGGCTGCGCAAGGCCGGGTACATACCGACATGCGCACGCCAACCTGGAATTTAATTGGTTTACGCTATGATGCAGAAATTGCACCCGGAAAATGGGGTAGTGTTTTTCCACCTGCATTAAAGCGCTTAAACAATAAAGTGATTGAACTGCCCGGATAAATTATTCCCACTAAATTGGGGCAGCGGTTTAGCGAATTTATGTTTTCTATTGTGCCCATTGCATCCTGCCCTTATTGCGGTTCGGGCGATATCCCATCCATGGTACAGGTTAAAATGTTAAGCCCTATTGCCATTACAGAAAAACCTGTAAAGCTCCGTGGCCTATTTATCATTAACGATTCGGGAGATGACAGAAGTGAATTTTTCCTGTTAAATGCTAAACAGTTATAATATGAAAATACAAAAGCATGGCATTTGGCTTCTTTTGCTTTTGGTTTCTTTTGGCTCGTACGCGCAGGTTCAGGTGCATACCGATATGCGTACGGCCAACTGGAACCTGATTGGCTTAAAATACGATAAGCAGGTGAAACCATTGGTTTGGCAGGCTGTTTTTCCACCTGCATTAAAAGCGATAAACCATAAGGTAATTGAGTTGCCAGGTTATATTATTCCGACGAAGGTTGGCAATACTTTTACAGAATTTATGCTCTCAATTGTACCTATTGCATCCTGTCCTTATTGTGGTACGGGCGATATTCCATCCATGGTAGAGGTGAAAATGCTAAAGCCCATAAAATGGATCGATACACCTGTTTTAATTAAAGGGAAATTCGAAATCAACGATTCCGGCGATAGCCGGTCAACCTTTTTTCTGTTAGAAGCTGTACAAAAATGAAAAACTTATTGCTAATCTTTTGGCTGTTATCTGCTGTATTTACAGCTAAAGCACAGACCCAAAAACACAAACCCGGCGATCAACTACGGTCGTTGAACTGGGATGTAATTGCCTCCGTTAAGTTCGAGCTAACAGAAAAGAATGAGCTTTTACCCTTATTTTCAGAATCGATAAAGCGTTTCGAAAACCGTGAATTTGAATTAATGGGTTATCTGATTCCGATTAAAAGTGGTGCTAAGCAGCAGCAGTTTCTTTTGGCTACCCTGCCCATTAACCAATGCTATTTTTGTGGTCAGAACGGTATTCCGGTAATGATTATGATCGAAATGGAGCGGGCCATACCTTACAGCGAAAAACCCATTAAAGTAAAAGGCATTTTAAAATTGGAACAGAAAGATGCCAGCTATGCCCCGCCAATCACAATTAAAAATGCCAAACTCATTGTTTAAATGTTTAATTTTGTATTGCTATGGAAAACAACACAGAGCGTTTCGAAAAACTTTTGGTTAAAAATGGTTTAAAAAGAACTGCACCGCGCTTGCAGGTGCTCGAGATTTTGAGCAGCCGCGATTCTGCGACTTCGCAGCCCTATTTAGAGCAGGTAATGGGTAAAGATGCCGACCGTGTTACGCTTTATCGTGTTTTACAGGCTTTCGAGGAAAAAGGAATCATCCATAAAGTGCTCGATCAGCAGGGAACGGCCAACTACGCCATCTGCTCGGAAGGTTGCAGCGCGCACGAACACCACGATGAGCATGTGCATTTTAACTGCGATAACTGCCATAAAATTTACTGTTTAGATAGCGTTAAAATCCCTGCATTAAAGGTGCCGGCTGGTTTTAAAGTAGAGCACCTCAATCTGATTGCAACAGGGCTTTGTGCCAACTGTTCTGATAAAGTAAACTAATTTACTGCACCAAAAGGTTACAACCTCTGATATCGGCATGGTCGAACCTGCCCAATACCTCGAAACTCTGATCAGGGTTAATTTTGCCCAAATCTTGTGTAGCAATAAAGGAGCAGGAATTCAGATTGGCCAGATCGATTACGTTAATGCCCCCGGTACGGCCCTGGGCTACTAAACTTAATGGATCATTCGTATCACGGATTAAAACCTGCATCCAGTTTGGACAATTAAAAACCCCATCACCTAAAGAATAAGCCTGCGAAAGTAACTCGGTCATCCCGTATTCGCTGTGGATCGATTTTACCCCAAAACCTTTGGTTAGCTGTTCGTGTAATTCTTCGCGGACCATTTCTTTGCGTTTCCCTTTCATACCGCCGGTTTCCATTACAATCAGTTCGGGGAAGTCGATATCATACTGCTCAATAAAATCGAGGAGGGCATAGGTTACGCCGATTAAAACCGTTTTCTGTTTTTTTGATTTAAGCTCGAGCAGGGTTTGCAATAGATCATTGTGGTTGTATAAAAAATAACCACTTTGCGGGTCCCCGCTTTTTTCGATCAGATCGTTAACCATGTAAATTAAAGATGAACCTGATCTTTGTTGATAGGACGGTAATAACGCCAGAAAACAATACGCAGAAACATCGCCATAAAATTGGGCAAAAGCCTGCAGGTAACTTTGCTCATATAATTTAACATCGGTTACATGGTGGCTGCTTTGTACCATGCCGGTTGTGCCCGAGCTGCTAAAGGTAATTTCGATAGGCTCGGTGCTGCTTAAAATAGCATGACTTTTAAAAAAACTTATGGGCAGAAAAGGAATCTGCTCAATTGTTTTCACCTGGTTTATATCAACACGTAAATGGCGGATATACTCGCCATATACTTTACAGTTTTGGGCCTGAAACCTGAAAATGTTTAAGGCCAGCGTTTTAAACCCATCGGCGTTTTGTACGGAAAATATATCTTCAGCTGTTAAATTCACGCTGCAAAAGTACAAAGCATTATGCTATTTTCTCGTCAGTTTTTTTGGCCAGCATGGCCATGCGAAACTGGTAACCACAATAACCGCTGATTCCGGCAACCAGACCGCTTAAAATACCGGTAAGGAGTAGCAATATCCACCAGATTTTAACGCCGGTCATTACCGCCACGCGGCTGGCCAGCAAGTTATCGTTGGGAAGGCTTTTAAATAAAGCATAACCAATCCACAGCAGAAATATGGCGAGAAATGATTGCCAAAATGCTATTTTCCCTGTTTTACCAATAATGCCACAGGTGGCAAAAGAAATCACAATAATTACCCACCATGGAGCGATCATTTGCAAGAAGAAACAGATAATTGCGATGACGATGAAAACCATTTTAATTTATTTAGAAATTTTTAAACGTGAGATAACTGTGCCCGATTTATCATCGGCGCTTTGCATGTAAAACAGATCGTAAAGCTGGCCATTTGCCCAGGTATCGATCATGTTATCATAAAATTTACTTCCGGGGTTGCCCGATTGCCCACCAGGGTAAATGCCATGCCCTTTGGGGTTTTTACCAAGCTCTATAACCATACGCCACGAAGGGCCGTTGGTTTCTGATAAGGCATTGATGGTGCTTTTAGCGCCGCCAATTTGCAAAACTTTTGAACCAAAACCTGGAATTTTAGCCAAATGAGGTACATTGCTTTGTTTCACATTGGCCCAGTTCCAGTCTTTGTTTATTGGTCCAAACCTTCTTTCCAGACTATCGCAGCTATATTTAAAAGCTTCGTTTACCAAATCAGTGAGGGTTTCTTTTTTACTGGTATGTATATTATCGTACCATGGGGCGTTTGGTTCTTTTAAAATCATTTCTACCGTGCGGTCTCTGGATGGATAACGCATAGGGATGCCTTTTACTTCAAACTCATCTCCCCAAATGTCGAAAGTTAGGCGCTTGGTCCATATTTCGAACACACTTGCGGCAATCTGGTTGGCATCGTACCGTTTGTTCCATTTGTTTACATAGCTTAATGCTTCTTTCTGGGTAGCGTTTAACTGCTCGGTATTCAGTAATGGAAGCAGGGCCGGTACAAGGTTTTGAGCCAAAATACTGTAATTATCGGTCTGCATCAGGCGAATACTATCCATAGTTGCCTTGCTCATTGCGCCCAGGCGGTCGTTAATTCGCTTGCCACGTTCGTAAGGAGAAAATTCCCAGTTAATGTAGTAAGGGTAAGTGGTATCGGTTGAAGATTGGTTAGCCGAACTCACAAAGCCACGCGCCGGGTTTTTAACCGTTGGGTTCTGTGCTGCTGGGATCCAGCCCTGCCAGTCGTAGGCGGGGTCGGTGCCATCTAAAATAAATTTACCCTGGTCTTTCCATTTCAATGGGAACTTTCCGTTTGGCGTAATAGCGATATCATTATCTACGCTGGCAAAAACAAAATTTTGTGCTGGTGCGGTATAAAAGGTTAGGGCTTTGCGGTAATCTGCATAGTTTTTACCCCGGTTCAGGTAATAAAAAGTCATCAGCTCGTTCGATTGGTCGTGCGCAATCCACCTTAAAGCATCGCCAACAGGTACATTGTTTGCCCTGCTGTATTTTGGTTTCTGGAAATAAACCACCGGACCATGATGCGTGTAAAAAACGGTATCTATTTCGTCTTTTGCTCCGCGGATTTTAATTACTTCTAATTTTTTGTTTGTTGCATTCCACTTATTGTTGTACCAATATTCCTTGTGGCTGCTATCTTTAAATTTAATCTGGTAAAAATCGAGCACATCAGCAGCAACATTGGTTACGCCCCAGGCTATTTTCTGGTTAAAGCCGATGATCACGCCCGGCGCACCCGGTAAAGAAACACCATAAGTATTTACTCCCGGCGCATGTAACTGAATCTGATACCAGATAGAAGGCAGGGTTAGGTCGAGATGCGGATCGTTTGCCAGGATTGGGTAGCCTGAAGCTGTTTTTGAACCTGATAAAGCCCAGTTGTTGCTGCCAATTCCTTCCCTTTTTTCGGTAGTTTTTACATCACCTGTTTGGGCTTGCGTAAAACTTTCAGGCGTTTTTGGAATTGGTAGGGGAGTGAAATCCCATTTTGTACCCACCGGGATAATCGGATCTTCACGGAAAGGATAATCAGGGAAAAGATCTTTAGTTACTTCTGGACCAAACTTTTTAAGGATGTTAGTCATGTAAAACTCGTCGGAACCCATAGCTAAAACCGCCGACATTTGCTTTAACAACAAAGCACATTTAACCGGTGTCCAGTCTTCGGGTTTAAAATCGAGTATTTTATATTCTAAGGGGTAATTGGCTTTAGAAAGGGTTTTAATGTAAGCGTTAATACCTTCTGTATAGGCCAGAATCATTTCCTTCGCTTTTGGATCGGCCATCATACCTTTCAACGAGTTTTCGGCACCATAAACCATACCCATCCGGCGTTGGTAACGGTCTACCTCAATGGCTTTATCGCCCACCACCTCGCTTATTCTACCTGCTGCAAAACGGGTTTGAAAATCCATCTGCCAGAGGCGGTGCATTGCCGTTACGTAACCCTGGGCAAGATAAAGGTCATGATCGTTCTGCGCAAAAATGTGCGGAATCATCCGGTCGTCGAAAACAATTTCTATTTTATCGATTGCGCCTTTAATCTTCGCTTTATGGTTAAACATAAAATGATTGTTTTCGGCATTTTGCCAAAAACCCATAAAAGGATTTAGGAATTTGAGTAGCGGAGGTGTATTACCTAGTTTGGTATTAAATAAAAAAGCTAATGCGATTGGTACAACGACGCAGAGAAAGGCCTTAATTTTATTCATAATGGTTAGCTAACAAGTCTTTTGCTAAGATAGGGCAAATTGACGATTTATGTTTATCGCAAAATACAACAAACTGTATATCAATCAAAATTATAATTTGAATTGAAATTATTATGCTTACATAATTTGTTTAATTCAAAAAAAGAATTTAAGTTTATGTAACTAATAATACAAACAACCAAATTAACAATCGCGTATGAGCAGAATTTTTACACAGATCTTTTATGTGTTATTATTTGTGTTTGCTGGTAATATAGCAGCACAGGCACAGAATATTACGGTAAGCGGAACCGTAAAAGATAAGCAATCAAAAGAAGGATTGGCAGGCGTAAGCTTAACTATCAAAGGCCAGTCGGGCGGTACAGCCTCTACAAGCAATGGCAGTTTTACTTTTACTACTTCGGCTAAAGTCCCGTTTACATTAGTAGCTTCTTATGTAGGTTATGGTACAGTAGAACAGCAAATTACAGGAAGTACCTCTGGTATCAATATCGAGCTCGAAACTGCGGTTGTACTTGGTGGCGATGTGGTGGTTTCGGCCTCGCGTACGCCTGAGCGTATTTTAGAATCGCCTGTTTCTATCGAACGCATGAGTGCTGCAACTATCAAAGAAATTGCTGCGCCTTCGTTTTACGATGCCCTGAACAATATGAAAGGGGTAGAGAGCAGTATGCAGAGTTTAACTTTTAAATCGATCAATACCCGTGGTTTCAACTCAAACGGTAATACGCGTTTTAACCAATATATTGATGGGATGGATAACCAGGCACCGGGACTGAATTTCTCGGTAGGTAATATCGTAGGTATAACTGAACTTGATGTAGATAATGTAGAGCTTTTACCTGGTGCTTCATCGGCACTTTACGGTGCGGGTGGTATTAACGGTACTTTGTTGATGACCTCAAAAGACCCTTTTAAATATCCGGGGGCTAGTTTTCAATATAAAACAGGTGTAAACCATGTTAACGACGATAATAGTAGTGTACAACCATTTAATCAACTGGATGTACGCATGGCAAAATCATGGAACAATAAGTTTGGGGTAAAAGCAGCCTTCTCATTTTTACAGGCTAAAGATTGGTTTGGTAATAACTATTCAAACTTCGATCGTATTTCCAGAACAGCTAAATCTGGCGACCGCAACAGCGATACCAATTATGACGGTATAAATGTTTACGGTGATGAGGTAAGCCAAAATATGCGAAATGTTGCTTTGAGTGTGCAAAATGCTACAATTGCAGGGATCAATGCTGGTTCAGGTGGTTTAATCCCTAACATTAAATCAACCATGGATGGTGCTTTTGGTGCAGCTATTCCAAATGCGGTACAACAAGCTGGTTTCCTTGCGGGCTTGCCTGCAGCATTACGTCCTGCAGTACAAAATTATTTCCCTTTCTACGTGGGTTTAAAGGCCAATTTAATTCCTGATCAAAATGTATCAAGAACAGGTTACAATGAAGAAAACCTGGTTGATTATGATACCAAATCATTAAAAGTATCTGGCGGATTGTACTATAATATCAGTAATACTGTACAAGCTGTTGCACAGGCAAACTGGGGTACAGGAACTTCGGTTTATACCGGTTCTGATCGTTATTCGTTGCGTAATTTCAATATTGGCCAGTATAAATTGGAAATAAAGGGCGAAGACTTCTTTGTTAAAGCTTATACTACTCAGGAGCGCTCAGGCGATTCTTATATTTCTTCTATTTTAGGTAGTTATATTAACGAACTTTCAAAACCATCTACAACCTGGTTCCCGCAATACATTGGCAATTATGTTGGTGCAAGAGCTGCAGGTCAGGGCGATGCCGCTGCACATGTATTGGCTAGAACTGCTGCCAACCAGGGTCGCTTTGAACCGGGGTCGGCTCAGTTTATACAAGCGAAAGATCAGATCATGAATACTACGATCAGTGCTTCTGATCCATCAAAGGGTATTTATGGTGCAAAATTCGATGATAAATCAAACTTGTATCACTATGAGGGAATGTACAACTTTACCAATCTTTTCGATAAAGTGGTAGAGTTTCAGGTGGGTGCTTCTTACAGACTTTATGATTTAAACTCAGCGGGGACGATTTTTAACGACTTATTAAATTCAATCGATATTAAAGAGTATGGTGCATTTGGCCAAATTGGTAAGAAATTTTTTAACGATAAAGTTAAATTTACTTTTGCCGGCCGTTACGATAAGAGCCAGAACTTTGAAGGCAGGTTTACACCAAGGATTACCGGGGTATTCACAGTGGCCAAAAACAACAATATCAGGGTTTCTTACCAAACCGGTTACCGCAACCCAACTACACAAAACCAGTATATCGATCTTTCAGTTGGTGGTGGTTCACAACGTTTAATTGGTGGTTTACCCGAAATTATGTTCAGCAAATACCATTTAGATACCAACAAACCATATACAGATGTGAGTTACCGCGCATTTTTGGCCTCAGCTGCTGCTACAGGAACACCAAATCCGGCGCTCTTACAACAGTATAATTTTGATGCAAAAGGTGTTCGTCCGGAAAGTGTACAATCTTATGAGTTAGGTTACAAAGGTTTATTGCTTCCTAACTTATTGGTTGATGCTTACGGTTACTACAATATCTATAAAGATTTTATCACGGCAGTTGATGTTTATCAGAATGTAAGCGGAAGCTTTGTGAAATTTGGTGTTCCAGTTAATGCCGAGGGAGAAGTAACATCTTATGGTGGTGCTTTAGGCCTTGATTACCTGGTAGGTAAATGGAATGTGAGTGGTAACGTTTCTTACAATCAGATTGGAGATTTACCAGCTAATTACATCAACGATTTTAATACGCCTAAAATCCGTTACAATCTGGGTTTGGGCAATAAAGAGATTATTAAAAACTTCGGTTTCAATGTTTCTTACCGCTGGCAAGATCAGTTCTACTGGAATTCATCTTTCGCCTCAGGTCAGGTGCCTGCATATAGTTCGTTGGATGCACAGGTTAGTTTGAGGATTCCTTCAGTAAATTCAGTAGTTAAACTGGGAGGTTCGAACGTATTGAACAAGTATTATATCACTTCTTATGGTAACCCTATGGCAGGTGCAATCTACTATGTTGGATTGACCTTTAACCCATAGTAAACTTATTGAGTTTTGAGCTGCCCTCTGTATAAAGGTACAGGGGGCTTTTTTTTAGCAGATTAAATTAATGCGCTGATTCTGTTTTTGATTATAACTGATTTACATCTCTCGGTAGTTGTTTGTAATTCAGTAAAACTATATCCGAAAGGATATAGTTTTACTGAAAATATTATTTTTTATATCCGATCGCATATAGTTTTAATGATGATATTCAAAGCAATACTGCATTATTGACCTGCAGTTGATACATAAATGACTTGCTTAGTGTGAAAAATACACTTTAATCAACAAGCCTTGAAAAAAAGCTTGAGCCCTTTTAATAAAATATTTGTATTATAGTACTTTCTTAAGCACTGTCCCGGTTTAAGAGCTATTAATTTGAAATTATAGATATATAAGGATGGAAGCGCAAAACGACAAACCTAATGAAATAAGTGAACTGATTGAAAAGGAGCAGGAAATCCAGCACCTTAACAATCCAGTAGATATATCGGTAAAACCAATTGTAAAACAATACCTTGGTGCGGTAAAAAAAGTAAAGAAAGAAGGCAATCGTTTTTATTTCTCTGATGGTGATGCAAGGGTTGAGGTACGCGTAGTTAGCGATGATATTATCAGGGTGCGTTTAGCGCCACACGGCGTTTTTTTAGATGATTTCTCTTACGCTGTACCCGAAGTAGATCAAAAGGTTTCCGTATTTAAAATGCAGGAGCACGAAGATTATTATACCATTTCTACTTACGCCGTAACCTGTAAAATAGATAAAGCAACCTTTCATATTTCTTTCTCAGATAATATAACCAATGTAGTAATGGTTGATGAGGCCAACTCCATGCACTGGGAAGAAAATGTAGATTTTGGTGGCTACTATATTTATGCGACCAAAAAATGCCACCCCGAAGAAAATTTCTTTGGTTTAGGCGATAAATCGGGTAATTTTAACCTCCGTGGCCGTCGTTTCGAAAACTGGAATACCGATGCCTATTCTTTTGGATGGAACCAGGATCCACTATATCGTACCATACCATTTTATATTGGTTTGCATAACCAGGCCGCTTACGGTATCTTTTTCGATAATACCTTTAAATCGTATTTCGATTTTGGATCTGAGGATGTAAATAAGACCAGTTTCTGGGCTGATGGAGGTGAACTCCAATATTATTACATTCATGGGCCGCACATCATGGATGTGGTTAAGCGTTATGCTACTTTAACCGGCACGCATCCAATGCCTCCAAAATGGACATTGGGTTATCAGCAATGCCGCTGGAGTTATTATCCGGAAACAAAGGTTAAAGAAATAGCCAAACAGTTCAGAGCGCGTAAAATCCCTTGCGATGCCATTTATCTGGATATCGATTACATGGATGGTTACCGTTGCTTTACATGGAACAAAAAATACTTTCCAGACCCAAGGCGAATGATCAAAGAACTTTCGGATGATGGTTTTAAAACTGTTGTGATGATTGATCCGGGAATTAAGGTTGATGATGATTACTGGGTATTTAAAGAGGGTAAAGAAAAAAGATTTTTCTGTCGCCGCAGCGACGATTATTATATGGAAGGGCACGTTTGGCCAGGCCGCTGCCAGTTTCCTGATTTTACCAACCCAAAGGTGCGTACCTGGTGGGGTAATTTGTATAAAGAACTGGTAGATATGGGTGTTGCTGGTTTCTGGAATGATATGAACGAGCCGGCAGTGTTTGGTTCAGGTACTTTCCCGAATGATGTACGCCACAATTACGATGGTTACCGTGGTTCGCACCGTAAGGCCCATAATGTTTACGGCATGCAAATGGTTCGTTCTACTTACGAAGGGCTGAAAAAGCTGATGCGCAACAAGCGTCCGTTTACCATTACCAGGGCAGGCTATTCGGGAATGCAACGTTATGCAAGTGTTTGGACGGGCGATAATATTGCTACCTGGGAGCACTTAAAGATCGGAAACATCCAGTGTCAGCGTTTATCGGTTTCGGGTGTGCCTTTCTGTGGAACAGATATTGGCGGATTTAGTGGCGAGCCAGATGGTGAATTATTCACCCGCTGGATTCAACTGGGTACATTCTCGCCATTTATGCGTGCGCACTCTGCTGGTGATACTGCCGAGCGTGAGCCATGGAGTTTTGGCGAATTTTTCGAAAATATCAACCGCAAGTTTATTGAGTTAAGGTACCGTTTAATGCCTTACCTGTATTCGGTTTTCTGGGAACATCACCGTTACGGTTTTCCGATTTTGAGGCCATTGGTTATGCTCGAGCAGGAAAACATCAGCAACAGTTTCCGTCAGGACGAGTTTTGCTATGGCGATAAACTTTTAATCTGTCCGGTATTGGAGCAAGGAGCCATTTCGCGTAAGGTTTATCTGCCTAAAGGTACCTGGTATAATTTCTGGACCAACGAAATTTTAGAAGGTGGTAACGAATATACGGTTGATGCCAAGATAGACAGTATGCCAATGTTTGTACGCGCAGGTTCTGTTTTACCAGAATATCCGGTAATGCAGTATGTAGATGAAAAATCAATTACTGAAGTGGTATTGAATATCTACCATGGCGATTATGAAGTAAATTCATATATGTACGAAGATCATGGCGATACTTTTGCCTACGAGCAGGATATTTACCTGGAGAAGAAATTTACCGTAAAAGGCGATACACAAGCCATAAAGGTAAACCAACGTATTGAAGGATTATACACGCCGAATTACGAGTTTTATGTTTGTAATGTTATTGGCGTAAAATTCCAGGTAAGAAAAATCATTATCGATAATAAAGAGATAACCGATTTCTATACCGACGATCAGCATGTACTGCATTTCAAATGCAATAAAAATTTCTCAGAAATTCAGATCTTAAGTCTGTAAATCTTTTAGCCCCAAATGCTGTTTAGTATTTGGGGTTTAATTTATCTAGCCAAAAAATATCTATGCCAGCAGCCAAAAAAGTTACTGCAAAAAAAGCAGCTTTAGTAAAAACCGACCACAAGAAAGCGGTTTGGGTACACAGTTTATTTACCGATTACGACATTGATCTTTTTCTGGTTGGAAAGCATTTCAGGCTTTACGAAAAAATGGGCTCACACCTCATTAGTGTTGGTGGGACTGCCGGAACTTATTTTTCGGTATGGGCACCAAATGCCATTAATGTAGCTGTGGTAGGTAACTTCAACGACTGGAATAATGCTTCACATGGATTAAACAAACGATGGGATAAATCGGGTATCTGGGAAGGTTTTATTCCCGGTATTGCCAAGGGTGAGGTTTACAAGTATTTTGTAAAGGGCTTTGATGAATCGGAGCATTTGAAAGGCGATCCGTATGCCCGCAGGTGGGAGCACCCGCCACAAACGGCTTCCATTGTTTGGGATACCGACTATACCTGGAAAGATAAAACCTGGTTAAATAAAAGGGCCAAACTAAATGCTTTAGATCAGCCGATCTCGGTTTACGAAGTACATATAGGCTCCTGGGAACGCGATCCGGAAAATCCTGAACGTGTTTTAACCTGCAGAGAGGTTGCCGGCAGGCTTGTACCCTACGTAAAAGAAATGGGCTTTACTCATGTAGAGCTGATGCCGGTAATGGAATTTCCGTTTTTTCCGAGCTGGGGCTATCAGATTACCGGCTATTTTGGGGCAAGCTCGCGCTATGGTTCCCCACAGGATTTAATGTACCTTATTGATGCATTCCATAAAGCCAATATTGCCGTAATACTGGATTGGGTACCTTCCCATTTTCCGGGCGACAGACACGGTTTATACGAATTTGATGGCACCCACCTGTACGAGCATGCCGATATGCGAAAGGGATTCCATCCTGACTGGAAATCGTATATTTTTAATTACGATAGAAATGAGGTGCGCTCTTTCCTGATCAGTAATGCCATGTTTTGGTTAGACCAATATCATGCCGATGGATTAAGGGTAGATGCCGTAGCCTCTATGCTATATTTTGATTTTTCGCGCGAGGAAGGGGATTCTGCTACCAACGAATATGGCGGGAGCGAAAATTTAGGAGCGATTCAGTTTTTACAAGACCTTAACATAGCCATTTATGGCAATTTTGAAGGTGTGCATACCATTGCCGAAGAAAGCAGTACCTACCCTGGGGTAACCCATCCGGTGCATAACGGCGGGCTTGGCTTTGGTATGAAATGGATGATGGGCTGGATGAACGATACCTTAAAATATTTCAAGGTAGATACTTTGGGCAGAAAGCACCACCACCACCAGTTGAGTTTTAGCATGACCTATGCTTTTACCGAAAACTTTATGCTCCCTTTTTCGCATGATGAAGTAGTGCACGGTAAATCGCCAATGCTTTATAAGATGCCAGGCGATGACTGGCAGAAATTTGCCAACTTAAGGGCGCTGTATGGTTACATGTTTACTCACCCGGGTGCAAAGCTGCTTTTTATGGGCAACGAATTTGGCCAAACTAATGAGTGGAACTTTACCCAATCGCTGGATTGGCATTTATTGCAGTATGCTCCACACAAAGGGATGCAGGAAACAGTTAAAGCTTTAAATTTCCTGTATAGAAAAGAACCTGCCCTGTACCATTTTAATTTTAGTTACGAAGGTTTTGAGTGGCTCGATGCCGATAATGCAGACGAGTCGGTGTTTGTATATATGCGTAAGGGACCTAAAGCGAAAGATACTTTGGTAATTGCCATCAACCTTACTCCTGTTGTAAGAGAGCATTATCGGATTGGCGTACCCTTTAAAACAAAATGGACTGAAATTTTTAATACTGATGATATTGTGTATTACGGTAGCGGTATAAATAATAAGGGGGATATTACTCCGCTTGAAGAGGGACATAATAACCAGAAATATGCTATTGATGTAAACCTACCGCCTTTAGCAGTAGTTGTTTTCAAAAGTAAATAAAGGCAGTTTTGCGCTTTGAACTGAATCTATATTACACCAAAATTGAACTACAAAACATAGTTTTGGCGTAATATAGTTTTTTATATTGCGCCAAAACCATATATAAAAACATAGTTTTGGCGTGATATAAGTTTTTATATTACGCCAAAACTTATTTAAATACCTTTAAATAAGAAAAGCCTCTCATTGCTGAAAGGCTTTCTTAAACTCTGGAGTGGAAGCATCCAGAGCGGCTGCAAAGGTACGATAATCTTGTGCACCTGCAAGTATTATTTTTTATTATTTCATTTTTAGAGTTTTAACTTTATGCCGGCATTAAAAGTTCTGCCCTCTGTATGCGTCCAGATGTCGTCGAAAGTAGGGTTAAGGTGCGATCCGTTCACTACACTTTTATATTTGCTCTGCCTGGTATCGGTAAAGTTCTCTGCATTAACAAAAACCGAAATCTTGCCAAAAACCTTTTCAGCCATAAAGCCAAATTCCCAAAAAGCGCTGGTTTGCTGATTGTTGTACAAGTATTGTCTGTCAGTAAAATAGCCTTCCAATCCCATTTTAAAGTTTCTTTCCTTTTCGTAAAGCAAGGCCAGGTTTAGCTTGTTTTTAGGTAATAACCTAATGGTTTGTATAACCGGGAGATAATTTGCCTTCGCAGAGGTAAAAGTATAACCAGCAAAAAGCTTAAAATATTCCTTGAAAATTATTTTGGCATTGGTTTCAAAACCTTTACTCTGTACGGGTAGGCTAGTGTTTTCGAAGTGAAAATTTCCGGATCCATCCTGCAGTAAAATAGTCGAATTGTTAATCCGGGTATAAAAAAACATCTGGTTAAGGCTAATCATCCAATCGTCGCCTATGTTGGTTTTATAATTAACATCTGCAGTACCTCCATAGCTTCGCTCGGCTTTTACCTGGTTTAAAGGAAGCAGGTTTTGGTATTGGAAAGTTTCTGTTTGTTCGGTAAACAAGGTGGGCGTTTTATAACCCAATCCACCGCCAATGCGCGAGCTCCATTTATCGTTAAACTTATACAATGCAGAGATTCTTGGTAGTGCAAAAGCCTCGCTTTTATTGTAATTCGCATTAAAGTAATTTACAAAATCGATCCGCATACCACTTTCCAGCTTAAACTTTTGGGTAATATCCCAGGTTTGCTGTGCGTAAACACCCGCCGTTTTGGTTGTGAAGTTTTTGGCAAGACTTACAGCCTGGTTCTGTTCTTTAAAGTCGTCGTATACTAAGTTAGCCCCAAAAATTAAACTCTGGTTTTTGATATTCTTCAAATAGCTGATATCGGTATAGGCGTTATAGTTAATGCCGTCAAAACGGTAATCAGGGATCGCAATACCACGTTTAAAGTAATTGAAACTTGTTTTAAGCTTTAACAGGTCTTTTTCGCTGGTTTTGTAGCTAAAATCGAGTGTTGAAGTATTACGGATACTGTTGTTGGTTTCAAAATAACGGTGACTGGCATCGGTGTTATTGTTAACCACATATATATCGCCGCCAGTACGGTCGCTTTTGGTAAAAGCATTGCCGATAACCAACGTTGCGCGCTCATTTGGGTAGAAAAAGACTTTAGGGTGAATAGTGAAATCTTTTGTTTTAGGCAGTTCAGTAAAATCATCATCATCTACATCGTAGGCTTTTTGAAAATTAGCCAGTGCCAAAAGGCTATAACCGAATTTTTTATTGCGCTGCATACCAAAACCACCAATATTGGTTTGACCCACATTCGATTGGTTAACAATAAAGTTAAATTCGGCCTTTTCTTTTGGCGTTCTCGAAATAAAATTCACCACCCCGGCAATTGCACCTGCCCCATATAAGGTAGAAGAGGGACCTTTAATAATCTCTACCTGACTTAAATCTAGAGGCGGGATTTCCAGAATACTCAATCCGCTGGCAAAATTGCCGAAACTGGCGTAACCATCTTTCAGCAATTGAGTATAGCGACCATCAAGTCCTTGAATTCTGATACTGGCATTGGCGCTTGTGGCAGAGGTTTGCTGTACGGAAATACCCGTACTTTCGTGTAAGATCATCGAAACATTGGCGGGTCGCATATTGCTTTTTTCATCAATTTCTTCCAGTTCGATGGTTTCGACCCGGGTAGGGGTATTTTGAATGCTGCGACTGGTTCTTGTTGACGACACAATTACTTCTTCCAGTTCGTCTTCGGATGCTACTAAAAAGATTTCGAGCGGGGTTGTTTGTTTTAACGGAAAATTTAAGGTAATCAATTGCTCGTCGTAGCCTACATTTCTGATGATTAAAGTTTGTTTGCCATCAGGGATGTTGCTTAAGCTGGCCGTTCCGTTTTCGGCTGTTTTGGCTATAATGCCACTTCCTTTTACAAGGATTGTAACGCCCTGTAGTGGCGAAGCATTTTCTTTGTCTTTAACGGTTATTTTAAAATTATCCTGCGCGTAGGCATTAGTTATGCACAGCATAGCGCATAGCAATATTATTATTTTTTGCATGTGTTTTTTTGATGGATTATTGATAAATAGATTGTAAGGTTTACAATCGCTGCTTATCGGTTAGCCGATTGCTGTTTTATTCAATTTAGGCGGTTGCCAGATATTTTGGATGTAAGTAGAAATGAAGCGGTTGCTGTAGCGGATTTTTTGTTTTACAGTTGTTTCGCGCTTTAAAAAAACAAAATCAGAAAAAGCAAGATGGCTCAGCGTTGGTTGCCCGCAACAGTTACAGGTACACATGGGTGAGCAGTCGTCTTTATGGGTGCTGCTTTCGGTTTTGTCTGCTTTCACAATGGAGATGTTCTGCTGATTATCGCCGGCAAACTCCGGTACATCTTCGCAGGTAATGCAAGAGATGAAGAGGATGCTTAAGCTTAAAAAGTAGACTAATATTTTCATTGCTGGTTACAAATGTACAAATCATGTTCTAATATTTTGACTTCGTTAAACGATTTTAAGCACTCCAGGCCACATCTTTACAGTTGACTGAGTTTAACATCAACCCCTGCAAATATCCCCGAAATTGTGCTCGAAAAGTAAAATTAGAGGTTAGTTGTTGATTTTAGTCAGCAAATTTGACGCTCCAATCCACTTTATTTTTGTCATTTAGTTTAATTCGCTATAATTAGAGGTCTAAAGTCTATTCCCTTTAATATATGCTCGAAACACGTAAAGTATTTTTGGTAAATACCATGTTGAATTATCTCAGTAATTTAAATCCCGTAACAGCGGGGTTTATTCAGGAGATAAAAAAGCATGCAGAACCAATTTTGATCAAAAAGAATAAATATATCCTATCCCCAATTGATAATAATGATTATGTTTTTTTTGTAGCCTCGGGGCTGGTTAGAGGTTTTATTAAAGATGAAGGCAAAGAAATTACTACCTGGGTGAGTTTAGGTAGCGAATTTGTAGGTGCCATCCAGCATCCTGATGAAATGCAGCAACCCTCTATCGAATACCTGCAGGCTCTTGAAAAAACAGAAGTAGTAGCCATGTCGAATGCTTTCATCAACAAACTTTATGAAAGTTATATAGAAACCAATATTATAGGTAGAAAAATTCTGGCCCTTCAGTATTATGCTGCATCCCAGCGTGCAATATTGGCACGTATTCCCTCAGCCGAAAGACGTTATGAGAAATTTCTTGAATTGAATGCTTTCGAAATTACTAAAGTTCCCCTGCGTTGCGTAGCCAGTTACCTGGGCATGCGTTTAGAAACCTTAAGCCGCATACGCAGCAGATTGGTTAAAGAGCTGGTTTAGATTTTTAACCGGTAGTTTCTTTCCATTTCGCAATAAGCATTATACCATTTTTTCGATTTTGGAACCTTATGTTTACATAGCACTATACACATTTTACAAATTGCTGTACAAGATAAAATTTAGTGTTGTGTCTGTAGGGATACTGGCTATATTTGGGTAAGTAAAAATTAAATCAACGGGACGATTTAGATTACACTCGTAAGCCTCTCTTTTAAGGGAGGCTTATTTTGTTTGTACCAATCCCGCATCCCCATTGCAAACAGTAAACAATAATCACCGGCTTGTTTAGTTGTTGTTTCGTAAATAGTACTATATTTATAAGGAGATATTTTAATCAGATAACTGTCAGCTGAAATTAGGATAGCTATGAATAACGTACTTTGGAACAGCATACTGCAGTTTGATTTCGATCAGTTACAGGGAGATTATCCCTTTTCGGTTAGGCTTGCCAACGAAAACCGGTGGACAAAGGCCTTTACAGAAAGTGCGATACTCGAGTATAAAAAGTTTATGTACCTGGCTGCGGTTGCAAATGTAATGGTTTCGCCATCGGCTATTGTTGATATCGTGTGGCACCAGCACCTTATCTTTTCGAAATCTTATCATGATTTTTGCCAATTACTGGGTAAGGATATTCAACATGTACCTTCTACACATGATAGGGCGCAATTAGTTCAGTTTAAAAAGGCTGAAGAACGAACAAAAGAGCAATACGCTGAACATTTTGGCGAACAACCCGAAAGTATCTGGGCTTACGGTAATATGCTGGCTGGTTTAAAGCTCAGGCCGGCAAATGTTAAACCACAATTTTTGATCCTGTTCGGTGTACTGATTTTCTGTATGCTCATCGTTCCGTTTTACTATTTGCTTAAGCCACTTTATCTGCATATCGATAATCCATATTTTATTTTAGGTTTCGCTGCTATAGTACTGGCGGCCTATGTAATACTCAACTTACACAATAAAAACAGCATGAATACTGTGCTGCGTTCTTTCCATCACGATTCATTTGTATATCACCTCAAACCTTTAGAGTTGGTTTACCTTAAAACACAACGGCTTTCTGATGTGATCGGAGGACCGGTAAATGAGCTGATTAACAATGGAACAATTAAGATTACCGAACAAATGATTTCGGTTTCCGGTACCGTTGATGTTCAATCTGCCGAGCAGGCACAGGTAGTGAGTATTTTGCAAGATTCGGGCCGGATCTATTATCCAAAACTACTGCGGCTACTAGCGGCAAAACCCATATTCAGGAATATTAGCAAAAGTTTAACTGCTTTTCAATATCACTTCTACCAATCTAAAACATTTGCAAAATTATTTGCGAACAGCTTTATCGTTTTTGTTTTTTTACTTATGCTGCCACTAATCAGGATAATTACGGGTGTTGAGCGGGATAAGCCCGTTATCCAGCTGCTTATTGTAACGGCAGCTTTGTTTTTCTTTGCCGTGTTTTACCTGCGTAAGCTATCCTTAATGTTGTGTAAAGAAACCATTCCCAACTGGTATGGCAACCATGCACAGTATAAGCAGAAAGCGGATAGCGATTGGCAATGGAACTACTTTCTATATGGAACAGCAGCTTTAAATGCTTCTTTTTTTACGATAATGAACTATAATGAGCGCAAGAACTGGGGCAACGGCGATGGTGGATGCAGTAGTGCATGCGGCTCATCGTGTGGTAATTCTTGTGGTAGCTGCGGTGGCTGTGGCGGTGATTAGGACTTGATAAGTTCATTATACCAAATCTTGCAGAAAATTGCATCAATCAAATGATATTGATTTCGCAATAATTCGGATAAGTGAAACATTTAAATAAAATCAAAACACCTTGGTGACTTACTTCATTTCTTTTGAGAATTATCAAAGAAAAAAATATTTCTTCATGAAATCTTAATCTTTCTGCCGTAATATTGTAGGCATAAGGGGTGAGAGCCTTATATCAACTTCATAAGTTGAGAGCGTTAATTTAGATAGGGGATGTAGCCAGTGGTTACATCCTTTTTTTGTGGTTTAGCGGTTTAAGCAATTGCAAGGCTTTCTAACTGCTCTTCTTCCAGTTTCTTTAATAATGCTGGTATTTCATTCCAGTGGTTTACCCTTTGGTGGTGCTTTTTCTCCACATTGTGGAAGGCAGTAAACATTAAGGGCTTTCCTTTGCAGAAATCGAGGTTTTTACAGTGATCATCAATTAAATAATCGGTGTCGATAATGCTTTTATCGCCACAAAAGATAATGTTTCTCCAGCCAATAAAAGGGAAGTGTTCGGCGAGCCATTCGCGTTTTTCAAACAAGGATAAGGGGAATTCCATTGCAGCCGAAACTATATATACTTCATAATCTTCCATTAGTTTTTTTACGGTTTCTACAGCTCCCTCCATTAAAGGCAGGTTTCTGAAAAAGCCTGCTTTATTGCAGATTTTCATTGCCAACTCGCGGTCAGGAAAAAGTTCTTCTTCCGATTTACCTTTTATGTCGTCGCGGGTGAGTATGATACCGGTCTCGGCAGCATACGATTGTAATATGTGGTCTTCTATATCGGCGAGTACGCCATCCATATCAATGCCTATTGTTCTTTTCATAGTTTGCTATATTTTGCAACAAAAATATTAAATATTGCAATTTGTTGCAAATTTGTTTCGGTTTAAAATTTTATATTTGCAGTATATTGCATTAATATGGTAAAAGAAGAACGCCTACAGATCATTATCGATACGCTGGAAAAAGACAATAAAGTACGCCTGGATCAGCTGAGTAATTTGCTCAAAGTATCAGAAGATACGGTAAGGCGCGATATTAAAGAGCTCGATACGCAAGGATTGCTCAGGGCCGTACGGGGAGGGGCAATTGCCCGTTCGCCTATTCCACAGCATTATCGGGAAAGGGAAAAGTACAATCAGCAGCATAAGCAGATCATTGCTGCCAAAGCCTTACAATTTTTAAAAGATGGTCAGGTAGTTTTCTTTGATGGCGGAACCTCGGTTGTAGCGCTGGCAGCCGCTTTACCAAAAGATTTAAAAATTACCATTATTACCAATAGTTTTCCGGTGGCCAATATTTTAGAAGACCACCCCTGTACCGAAGTAATATTTGCCGGTGGAAAATTGCATAAAACTGCATTTACAACCATGGGACAGGAAACCATCGATACCTTCAGGAAAATACGTGCTGATATTTGTATGCTCGGTATTTGCAGTTTGCACCATAGTATGGGTATTACGTCTATCATATATGAAGATGCACAGCTGAACAATACCATGATTAACCAGGCACAGAAAACCATTGCGCTTTCGGCGCTCGAAAAGATCGATACCGTTGAGCCTTATTACGTATGTCCGGTTACCGATGTAGATGTAATTATTACCGAAACTGAGCCTGAAAATACTGCTTTAGATGCTTACAGGCATTTGGGGATTAAGGTGGTTTAGTTAGTTATCGTCCTCGTTTGTAACGCGGGTGGAAGAGATGTACGTTTTTAATGTATGCCGTGCAGTCATATGTCCCGCTTATTTTATTTTGCTTCGTTAATAAGTAAGTTGATAATTTTTATGAAAGAGTTTGAATCTGCTGATTGCTCTTTTCCATTATCTTCGAGAGGGAAGTTGCCTTCTATGTAGCGTAAAATACCATTTTTATCAATAAACAGGTTTCTGGGTAAAGCTGCTATTTTTAAGTTTTTTTGGTAATTCTGGCCATTTGCTAATACCAAAAAATTAAACTCTTTGTTTTTTACAAATTGTTTTAGGGTATCGCGTGTGGCATCGTTTTCAGTAATGGATATGAAATTCATTTCACTCCCATACTTCTCCTTTAGTTTGCTTAGTGCCGGCATCTCTGCAATGCATGGTCCGCAGTAAGTAGCCCAAAAGTTAATAAGCGTTGGTTTGCCTAAAAACTGAGTTGATGTAAAAACTTTTCCATCTAAATCTTTTAATGCAAAAGGAGGGATTTTTTTGTCTAACAGTAAGAAGGTCGAATCTTGTTTATACAAGAGTGCAAAGGTTGATTTTTCTGTTGTTTTGTGTACATCAAACCGCAGATAGTTGATCACGGTATCTTTTTTTGTGATTTTATGATAAACAGTTGGAGTGATGTCAAGGTCTGCAGGTAATCCTTTTGACATTTTATTAAAGGTAGTTATTATTTCTGCTTCAGTAAAGAACTTATGGGTGTTGAAGGTGTAAATATTGGTTTGCGAATAAGCTTTTTGAGTAAGCACTAATAATAAGCAATATAATAGAAGTCTCATGCAATGGTTTAAATAATTTAATCTAATATATGTATTTATTCGTTCGCGTTTGTTATGCGGACGGAATAGGTGTGCACTTGTAATGTAGGGCGATGGAGCATATGTTTTTTAGGAAATAACCTATAATTATATGCTCGAAACATATATCATTTAAAAAATAATCTATAATTATAAGCTTGGAACAATGTTGATTGTTTAATCCATCGTCCGCGTTTGTAACGCAGATGGAAGAGGTGTGCATTTGTAATGATACCGTGCAATTAGAGCGCTTATCTTATTTCCTTAATAAGGGCGTTTTCTGATGTATCTACGGGTGATGAAGAAAAACCCCGTATAAAAGAAAAGAGATACTCCATCCAGACGTATCTCTTTTTTCTAACCAAATATAAACCTGTTATGAGCCAGGCTTTGTCTTTAACTTTCTTTCTAAACCTGGGTTTATCCAGAAAGTGATTTATCTTTTTCTATTGATAACAAACATCGTTCCGTTTATTATGATACAAATATAGTAAAAAATTTGATAGTGTAAAAAATACACTAAGAAAATTTTAAGTATTTTTTTTGTCATTTTTTATTTCCTGTTCCTTTTCTATAAGCTTTTAGGATTTAAAATGATCGTACCACAAAGATAAAGCAAAAATTTGTTAAATAATTGTTAAATATTGTCAATTTATAGTACGATTTAGTCAAACGTTTGTTTAGTTTTTGCTAAAAAATAGATTTTGCTGATATTTTGTGGTGATTTTTTAGTTTTTTGAGGTTGTTAAGTATATTTTTGGTTTTGAAATTAAATAAAAGTAAGTTTTTGGCTGATTTTAAAATAAAATTTACAGGTGAAAATGCTGTTTAAAACAAAAAGGTAGCATTAAATTAATAATGCTACCTTTTAAGTAGTATAATAATGCGCTAAGCGCTATTTTTTATTATAAACTAGCGTAATATTCTACGAATTTAGCTAATGCTGAAGAATATCCCCACTCGTTATCGTACCAAGATACCACTTTTACGAAATTATCGTTCAAAGAGATACCAGCTTTTGCGTCGAAAATAGAAGCGTGGTCATCACCAATAAAGTCAGAAGAAACAACTTCATCCTCAGTATAACCTAGTACACCTTTTAAATCGCCTTCAGAAGCAGCTTTCATTGCAGCTTTAATTTGCTCGTAAGTAGCTGGTTTTTCTAAACGTGCAGTTAAATCTACTACAGAAACGTCAGCAACAGGAACACGGAAAGACATACCCGTTAATTTTCCTTTTAATTCAGGAAGTACCATACCTACAGCTTTAGCAGCACCGGTTGATGAAGGGATGATGTTAGAGAAACCACCACGGCCACCTCTCCAGTCTTTAGCTGATGGGCTATCAACAGTTTTTTGAGTTGCAGTTACAGCGTGGATTGTGCTCATTAAACCTTCAACAATACCGAAGTTATCGTTTAATACTTTAGCAATTGGCGCTAAACAGTTAGTAGTACATGATGCGTTAGAAACGATAGTCTGATCTGCAGTTAATTTATCGTGGTTAACACCCATTACGTAAGTAGGGATATCGCTATCTTTAGCAGGAGCAGAGAAAACTACTTTTTTAGCACCAGCAGCGATGTGTTTCTCAGCATCAACGCGGGTTAAGAATAAACCAGTTGATTCGATTACCACTTCAACACCTACAGCATCCCATTTCAAATCAGCAGGGTTTCTTTCTGAAGTAACACGGATAGTTTTGCCGTTAACTACAAGGTTACCGTCAACAACTTCAATCGTGCCATCAAATTTACCGTGTGTTGTATCATATTTTAACATGTAAGCCATGTAATCCGGATCAATTAAGTCGTTAATGGCTACAATATCTAATCCTCTTTTTAATGCGGCTCTGAAAACCAGTCGGCCAATACGGCCAAAGCCGTTTATTCCAATTTTGCTCATTGTTTTTGTTAATTAATGTAATGTTTTAATAAATTCTGTATTGGTTCTTTAATAATGCTTTTAATCTCCAGGTTGTATTTGCCTGCTACCAGCCTTAAGCGGTCTTCGAGCTCGGCAGCTACTTTGCCTACAATATGCAGCTCTTTGTTAGGGTACTTCTCAACTGTTGGTAAAATATACGTTTCAAAATATTTTTCAAATCCCTCATCAATCAGCTTACGGATGTATTCGTGTTTGCTGTTTTGGGTAACGAAATCGAAAAACGAAGTTAAGAAAATATTGGCCTGCGGCTTATTGTAAATGCGTTCTAAAATTTGAGGGCGGTCCAGATTGTGTGTTAATAAGAATTTGGTTTCAATATCTTTAGGTAGTTTGTGACTTAAAAATTCTTTGAGAATCATTTTTCCAAAGTAATTTGAAGAGCCTTCATCACCTAATATATAACCTAATCCAAAGTTATTGTTAAGGGGCTTTTTTCCATCAAAGTAAGCGCAATGTGCGCCACTGCCCAGCATGCCTACAATACCTGGTTTATCATAACAGGCTGCTTTGGCTGCGCCGAACAGATCATTTTCGACCACAACTTTGCTGTATTTAAAAAATGAAGAAAGGGTCTTGGCCAGTTCTTCTTTTCTATCTGCCGATGAAGCACCTGCGGCAAAGAAATAAATTTTCTTTATGTTCTCTGCATTGTTAACCAGGGCAACCTTTTTATTGAGGATCTGTAAAATCGTTTTCGGATCAACAAAGCAGGGGTTTAAGCCTGTAGTATTGCAATGTGCTACAACCTGTCCATTTTGGGTAATTTTCCAAAATGCAGTTTTCGATCCACTGTAAACAACCGCTATCATATTATATAGAAAGTACTTCGGTCATTTCCAATAAATCGGGTTCAAGTTTGAAGGAATGTGCCGATAACGCCTCCTTAATGCTGGTTAATTTAATTTCGTTTCCTTTTAAGCCTACCATTTGTTCAGTTTGGCCTGCAATTAACGCATTTACTGCGGCAAAACCTAACCTGCTGCCTAAAATACGGTCAAAACTGCTCGGACTACCTCCGCGTTGCAAGTGCCCAAGTATAGTAACTTTGGTGTCGTAGTGGTCAAAAGTTTCCTTTACTTTTTTCGCTATATCGTAAGCGCCCCCTTGCTTGTGCCCTTCGGCAACAATTACAATACTTGATGATTTTTTGGTTGCTGCACCTAAAGCAAGCTTATCAATCAGTTCGTTAACGCTGGTTTCCTTTTCGGGCAGTAGTACCGCCTCGGCACCGCTTGCAATCGAACTTCTTAAGGCAATACAACCAGAATCGCGGCCCATTACTTCTATAAAGAATAAACGGTCGTGCGCATCGGCAGTATCCCTTATTTTATCTATCGCTTCAATTACGGTATTAATTGCCGTATCGTAACCCAGTGTAAAATCCGATCCAACCAGGTCGTTATCAATTGTACCCGGAATACCGATTACCTTAACACCAAAATTTTCCGAAAAACGTTTGGCACCGGTAAAAGTTCCGTCGCCACCAATCACCACCAGGGCATCGATATCGTTTTTCTTTAAATTGTTGTAGGCAATCTGCTGGCCTTCGTCTGTTTTAAATTCTAAACAGCGGGCAGTTTTCAATATGGTTCCGCCCAGGTGTAGTATATTACTCACCGAACGGGCATCCATTGGTTTTATGTTGTCGGTAATTAAACCCTGGTACCCTTGCATTACACCATACATATTTATGCCATGGTAAATCCCAGTACGAACAACAGCTCTGATCGCAGCATTCATTCCGGGGGCATCGCCACCAGAAGTCAATACGGCTATATTTTTAATATTTGGCTCCATCTTATAATATACGAATATAGTGTGTAATTTTTACACTAAGTAATTTTTTTTATTTTTTTTACTTAATATTGAAAGTCATACCTTTATCTGCTTAAAATAATTAATTTTTACTTTGGAACAAATTTTACCTCATTTAGATTCTGTATTCTCGATAGATTGCGTTTTGTTTGGATTTGATGGTAAGGAATTAAAAATCCTACTAATTGAAAGGAATGAAGAACCGTTTAAAGATTGGTGGGCCCTGCCCGGTAACATTGTTGGTCCAGACGAGAGTTTAGATCAGTCTGCCTCTCGGATTTTATACGAACTTACTGGTTTGCGCGGCATTTACATGGAGCAGTACTATGCTTTTGGCGATCCGTACAGGCATCCGCAGGGTAGGGTAATTACGCTGGCTTATTATGCACTGATCAGGTTAGGCGGCGATAAAGAATTGCGCCCTATCAGTACTTATGCAAAACGCGCCAATTGGTTGCCTATTACCGATCTGCCTAAACTGGCTTTCGATCACCAAAAGATATATGATAAAGGTTTAGAGAAAATTAAACGCCGGATTAAACACCAGCCTATTGCTTTCGAACTTTTGCCGGAGAAATTTACGCTTACCCAGCTACAGCATGTGTACGAATTGGTGTTGGGCAAAAAACTGGATAAACGGAATTTCAGGAAGAAGATAGTAAGTTTCGGTGTGCTGAAAGAGCTTGATGAGAAACAAAAAGGAGTATCTTACCGTGCAGCTACCTTGTACCGTTTCGATAAAAGAAAATATGCCAAGCTTTTTGGTAAGGAGATTTCGTTCTAGCGAAAGACTGGTGCAGAAAGACTAAAGCTGAAAATACTAAAGCACAAATAATACTGATAAAAAAAGAAAACCCGGGTTTGAATTTCAAATCCGGGTTTTTTGTTCTTTATGTTTCAGTACTGGCAACTCCAAACTGAAAACTCCAAACTAAGCTCTAGGCGCTAACTCTAAGTGGTAATGTACCAAATCATCTATAGGTGAGCGGATAATTTTACCCACGCCCATTTCGTAACGATCGGCTACAATACTTAAAATATCGCGGAAACTATAACCTACAGAACCTACACAGTTTAATTTGTGGTCTTTGTAGTTTGGATAGTGGATAACCAAAGCTTCGAAAAATGCAGTGAATGCATAGTCGATAGTGCTGAAAGCATAATCTTCGTAGTTATCTTTAAAATCGTATAAGAATTTACTAAAGCTTGCACAAAAACGGTTTGGCAATGGCTTGTTGTAAATGTTGTCGAAAATGTCTTCGTTGGTTAATGCGTAGTTATCGTAAAAAGCTTCACGTAAACCTTTTGGCATGTAACCTTTCATGTAATCGCTTAAAATACGTTTACCAATGTACGAACCGCTACCTTCATCACCTAAGAAATAACCCAACGAATCGATATTCATGGTAATTTCGTTTCCATCATATAGGCATGAGTTTGTACCTGTACCTAAAATAGCAGCAAATCCTGGCTCGTTTCCAAGAAGTGCCCTGCAAGAGGCAAGTAAATCATGACCTACAAAAATGCTTGCATTGGTAAAAACCTGTTTCATGGCATCAGCCACAATTTTTACATTTGCTGGTGTAGAACAGCCGGCACCGTAGTAATAAACTGCTGTTAGTTTCTCTCTTTCCAAGTGGTCTGGAAGAGTCTCATTCAAAGACTTTACAATGTACTCTTCTTTGGAAAAATATGGATTGTAACCTTCAGTGTTAAAGTAAATTTTTCTGCCGGCCTCGTTAATCAGACACCAATTTGTTTTGGTCGATCCGCCGTCTGCAATTACTATCATTTTTATTTATTTTTGGTTTTAGCACGATAAAAGTATAAAAAGTCTTATATTTTGTATCCTTTTTTTTAATAATTTTTTAACAATTTGTTGTTGCTGAAAATTAAGTGTGTAAAAAATACACTATATAGATCGCTTAATGGCCGAAAAACCTTAAAATTATACCAGAAAAGGCATTGGTCTTTTTTTTAAACATCAAGAATTTTTTTACAATCGAATAGCGAAATGAACAACAGATTTTTAGATTTCAGGAGCGATACCGTAACCAAACCAACTGCCGGAATGTTGGAAGCCATGATGACTGCAAAAGTTGGAGATGACGTTTTTGGTGAAGACGAAACGGTGCATGCACTGGAGGCAAAACTGGCTTTAGCCTTTAACATGGAAGCCGGATTATTTTGTCCTTCGGGAACCATGACCAACCAGATCGCCATCAAGTGTTTTACCCAACCCATGGATGAGGTAATCTGCGATCAGACGGCGCATGTTTACCGTTATGAAATTGGCGGCATTGCGTTCCACTCTGGTGCATCGGTAAGGTTACTGCATGGCGAGCGTGGTATTTTAACACCTGAGCTAATAGAACCTGAAATTAATGATGACAATATTCATTATCCGAATTCGAGTTTGGTGGTTTTAGAAAATACCGTAAATAAAGGCGGTGGTAGCTGTTATAACTTATCCCAAATTGCACCTATCCATCATTTATGCAATATAAAAGGCTTAAAGCTGCATTTAGATGGTGCGCGTATTTTTAATGCATTGGCTGCAACCGGCGATCACGCCAGCGCCTACGGCAAATATTTTGACGGGATTTCGGTATGCCTCTCAAAAGGTTTAGGTGCGCCAGTAGGCTCGGTGCTACTGGGTACCAAACAAATGATTAACAAAGCCCGAAAAATCAGAAAAGCTTTTGGTGGTGGCATGCGTCAGGCGGGCTTTTTAGCTGCTGCTGGTATTTATGCACTCGATCATCATGTTGCCAGGTTAAAAGATGATCATGCACATGCAAAGGCTTTGGCTATTGCCCTTGCCCGAGCGCCTTATGTAAAGTCAATAATGCCCGTTGAAACCAATATTGTGGTTTTTGAGGTAGAAAAAGGAGCTGCTGAGAAAATTGTTCACCAGTTTAAAGAAAAAGGACTTCATTGCAATACTACCAGTGCAAGTACTGTGCGTTTGGTTACGCATTTAGATCTAACCCCTACGATGATAGATCAGGCTATTGAAATAATTTTGCACCTTTAAGCAGAAACTTATATTTGTTCCTATAGCCAAATGTAAAATCTATATTATGAGCGAAAACAATCAATCTCCTTTGGATGGATTTTTAGGAATCTTAAAACAACAGCAAGAAAAGTCAGTTGAAAAGATTAATATGGCTTTGTATGACGATATTGTTAATACTGCTGAGGTTCTTAAAAAGGCCAAGGATGAAGCTGTTCAGGCAGAAGTTGTAGCCAACCTGCGTAACCGGTTTAAAAACGAAGATCTTAATCAGGTAACAGATCTTTTTATTTACTGCCAGCGCTTTTTGTCGGAAAATGGTAACCCTGTTCCAATGGCCTCGCAACTATGTATCTCAATCGGTAAACTGTTTACGAACGAAAACCTGCATTATGCTGCTGTTAAGGTATATAGTGATGATGAAACAGAAAGTGGGGCAGCCTTGTCGTTTTTAGGCTATTTGGCTTTAATTGAACAGCATACATCCTATGTGCTTAATTTTATAAAAGAGAATTTTGCCGGATTTTCTCAAAACAACAAAACAGAATGTGTATTCCAGCTCAAAGACATACTCGCCGATAACGAAATTGCAAAGCAGATCGTGGCCGATAGTGGCATTACAAGATATGAACTCAGTTTTAGTACAGGCACAGATTCATCATCAAAGCCCATTACCTTTAAATTAGATAATACTGATAAAAGTGCCGATGCAATTGTAGAAGAACCAAAACCTAAACGTCCATGGTGGCAGTTTTGGTAGAAAAGTATTAAACCAATGATCCAACAAACAGATATGCCTAACTCCAAACTAATAACCCCAATCTCCAAACTGCTAATCGCCAACCGTGGCGAAATTGCTTTGCGTATCATGCGTTCTGCAAAAGAAATGGGGATTAAAACGGTAGCTGTTTTTTCGGAAGCCGACCGCAATGCGCTGCATGTACGTTATGCTGATGAAGCGGTTTTTATCGGACCAGCGCCGTCCAATCAAAGTTATCTGGTGGGAGAGAAAATTATTGAGGCTTGTAAACTTACAGGTGCGCAGGCCATTCATCCGGGCTATGGTTTTTTATCCGAGAATGCAGGTTTTGCACAACTGGTAGCTGATGCGGGTCTGATTCTAGTTGGCCCTTCGCCACAGGCTATGGAAACCATGGGTAATAAACTATCTGCAAAAGCTGCTGCATTAAAATATAACATTCCAATGGTTCCGGGAACGGAAGAAGCCATACAGGATGTAAACGAAGCTAAGCAGCGTGCCATTGAGGTGGGCTTCCCGATTTTGATCAAGGCTGCTGCCGGCGGCGGTGGTAAAGGCATGCGCATTGTAGAACAGGCTGCCGATTTTGAAGAGCAGATGCAGCTCGCGGTAAGCGAAGCAACCTCTGCCTTTGGCGATGGAGCGGTTTTTATAGAACGTTATGTTACTTCGCCACGTCACATCGAAATACAGGTATTGGGCGACACACATGGCAATATTGTTCATCTTTTTGAACGTGAATGTTCCGTGCAACGCCGTCACCAGAAAGTGGTAGAAGAAGCGCCTTCATCTGTGCTCACCGAAGAAATCAGGCAGCGGATGGGTAAATGTGCTGTTGATGTAGCCCGTTCAGTAAACTATACCGGTGCCGGAACGGTTGAATTTATCTTGGATGAAAACCTCGATTTTTTCTTCCTCGAAATGAATACCCGTTTGCAGGTAGAGCACCCGGTAACCGAACTGATTACGGGAATCGATCTTGTAAAAGAACAGATCAAAATTGCTTCAGGCGAAAAATTAAGTTTTAGCCAGGAAGATTTAGAACTTAGCGGGCACGCCATCGAACTTCGGGTTTATGCCGAAGATCCGGCCAATAATTTTCTGCCTGATATTGGTAAGCTTCAAACCTATGTAACACCGCAGGGAAACGGCGTAAGGGTGGATGATGGCTTTGAACAGGGAATGGAAATACCGATTTATTACGACCCCATGATTGCCAAACTGATTACTTATGGCAAAGATAGGGAAGAGGCCATGGAACGGATGGTGCGGGCAATTGAAGAATATGATATTACCGGGATAGAAACTACTTTAGGTTTTGGTAAGTTTGTAATGCAACACGAGGCTTTTAGAACCGGAAATTTTGATACGCATTTTGTTGCAAAATATTTTAAACCCGAAAGTTTAAAGGTACAAGACCAAACTGAAGCTTTAATTGCTGCGGTAATAGCTGCCAAGCTTTTCCAGAAAAAGGATGTGCAGGTTAGCGGTACAGTAAAGCAAGATACTTCTGATTGGAGGAAGAATAGATTGAAATATTAATACATATTACTATTGCGTGGACCGTCATTCCCAATTTGATCCGATAGCTATCGGATGGGAATCTTAAACGAATAGCTTTAAGATTCCCGCCTGCGCGGCAATGACGGTTCGAAGAAATAAAATAGACACCAATGTTCACAGGAATTATAGAAACCCTTGGCGAAGTTACCGCCATCAAAAACGATCATACCAACATTCATTTTACCATTTCATCGGCCATTAGCCATGAACTAAAAATAGACCAAAGCGTTGCGCACAACGGCGTGTGTTTAACAGTCGTGGCTTTAAATGATGGTACACATACCGTTACAGCAATAGATGAAACACTGAATAAGACCAATTTGGATGCATTAAAAGTGGGCAGCAAGGTAAATCTGGAGCGCTGCATGCAAATGAACGCCCGTTTAGATGGTCATATTGTTCAGGGCCATGTAGACCAAACTGCAGTTTGCGTTAAACGCGAAGAATTGGACGGAAGCTGGGAATACCGTTTTAAATACGACGCATCTGCAGGGAACGTAACTGTAGAAAAAGGTTCGGCCTGTGTAAATGGCATCAGCTTAACTGTGGTAAATTCTGCTACCGACGAATTTTCTGTTTTCATTATTCCTTACACTTTCGAACATACCAATTTACAAGAAGTAAATGTAGGCGATACGGTAAACCTCGAGTTCGATATTATTGGCAAATACGTGGCAAGGCTAATGAACAAATAAAATTATTTTCAGAGTGTAGATTTTCTTTTAAGTAGTTGTTAGTGAGTTTTTTGTTTTATTTTAGGCGTTGTTGTGACGCTTAATTTTTCATAACAGTGCAGGATAGTTGAGCGGATAATATTGCTGATTATTACTGTGAAACACAAAAAACCTAACACTAACCATTTATGAACAAAATCTCCCGTATACCAGGTGTGCTATGTGCGCTTGCCTTACTATTCTCAATCGTTACGAATGCTGCAGCGCAGAAAGTTTCTGTAAAAGATTTAACTGTTGAGCATTTGGTAAATCCTTTTAGTATAGATAGTCCTAAACCACGTTTTAGCTGGAAGCTGGTATCTGCATTAAAAGGTACCAAGCAGAATAATTACGAAATCAGACTGGGCACTACAGCTACAATCGATAATAAAGCCTTATGGAAAGCAAATGTAAGCAACGATCAATCGGTATTGGTTACTTATGATGGTCCACAATTATCCTCTAAAACCAGGTATTACTGGCAAGTTAGGGTAAAAGATAACCATGGTAATACTTCGGCCTGGTCGCCGGTTCAATACTTTCAAACCGGTTTAAAAGCCGAAGACTGGAGCGCCAAATGGATTGCGGTTGATGGAAAAGATACTGCCCTGGCCAGCCCAATGTTCAGAAAAGAAATTAACCTGAAAAAAGAGGTTCGCTCGGCAATGGCCTACATTACTGCAAAAGGCTTATACCAGGCCGAACTCAATGGCAAGCGTATCAGCAATGCTTATTTCGCCCCCGGTTGGACGAGCTACAAAAACCACATTCAATACCAGGTTTACGAGCTGGGCAAATCACTTAAGAAAGGTGCCAACGTGATTGGTGTATCGTTAGGAGATGGCTGGTACAAAGGCCGTATTGGCTTTGGCTGGCAAAAACAATTTTATGGAGATACAAGGGCACTATTGCTGCAGTTAGAAGTGGTATATAATGATGGAAGCAAAGAAACTTTTGTTACTGATAACAGCTGGAAAAGTAACTACGGACCAATCCGTGCTGCAAATATTTATGATGGCGAAAATTACGACGCCAGGTTAGAGATTGCAGGTTGGAACAATATTGGTTTTAAAGAAACGGCAGACTGGAAGCCTGTGCGCACGCTCGAAAACGGCCCCGAAAAACTGGTGGGCATGAGCGGGCCACAGGTAACCAAACACGAAGAATTTAAAGCCTTAAAGATTTTTAAAACACCGCTGGGCGAAACCGTTGTTGATTTCGGGCAAAACCTGGTAGGTTGGGTGATGTTAAAAGCCAAAGGCCCTGCAGGCACTAAAATTACCATTAGCCATGCCGAAGTTTTAACCAAAGTAGGTAATTTTTATACCACCAACCTGCGCACAGCCAAACAACAAAACAATTATACCTTAAAGGGTGGTGATGAGCAGGTTTTTGAGCCGCATTTCACTTTTCAGGGTTTTAGGTACGCTAAAATAGAAGGCTATCCCGGCGAGTTAAAGCTTGAGGATTTGACTGCCGTTGCAGTTTACTCAGATATGCAAACCAGCGGTAAGTTTAGTACCTCTAATCCCTTGTTAAATCAGTTGCAGCATAATATCAGTTGGGGCCAGAAAGGAAACTTTGTAGATGTACCTACCGATTGTCCGCAACGCGACGAACGCCTCGGCTGGACTGGCGATGCACAGGCTTTTGCCAATACTGCCGCTTACAACATGGATGTTTCGGGCTTTTTTACCAAATGGTTAAAAGATGTGTCGGCAGATCAGCTGCCGAGTGGGAGTGTGCCATTTGTGGTACCAAACGTACTCAATAGCACCGATGCCGGCTCGGCGGGTTGGGCAGATGTGGCTACCATAATCCCCTGGGATCTGTATGTGGTTTACGCTGATAAAGGTTTGCTCGAAACCCAGTATGGCAGCATGAAGAAATGGGTTGATTATATTTCATCAGTAGCTAAAAACAATGTGTGGAATAGTGGCTTCCACTTTGGCGACTGGTTATTTTACCGCCCTAACGATGATAATGATGGCCGTGCAGCTGTTACCGATAAGTATATGATTGCCCAAACATTTTATGCTCACTCTACACAATTGCTCATTAATGCAGCAAAAGTTTTAGGTAAAACAGATGACGTAGCTAAATACAGTGATTTACTGGCAAAGATAAAAGCAGCTTACCTGGCCGAAAATATGACTGCTAATGGTAAACTGATCTCGAATACACAAACGGCTTATGTTTTGGCTTTGCAGTTTGATATGCTTCCTGAAAACCTGCGTGCGCAGGCTGCACAACGCCTGGTTGATAACGTACGCGATTACGGTAACCACCTTACCACCGGTTTTTTGGGTACACCCTATCTTTGCCATGTATTAAGCCGTTTTGGCCACGAAAACGTGGCCTACGATTTGCTGATGCAGGAAAAATATCCTTCATGGCTTTATCCTGTTAAAATGGGTGCAACCACCATTTGGGAACGATGGGATGGTATAAAGCAAGACGGATCTTTCCAAACGGCTGATATGAATTCTTTTAACCATTACGCTTATGGCGCTATTGGCGATTGGATGTACAAAAATATTGCGGGTATTAATCCGGTGGTTGCACAGCCAGGTTACAAAGCCATTTTAATTGCCCCAAGGCCGGGAGGTAATTTAACCAGCGCATCGGCAGAGCTAGAAACAGTATATGGAACAGTAAAATCTTCGTGGATTTTAGCCGACGGTGTTTTTAAACTTGATGTTGTGGTGCCAGCCAATGCTTCGGCTACAGTGGTATTACCGAAAACCGATAAAAAGGAAGAAATCGGCTCGGGGAGCTACCATTTTGAAACTAAGTATTAATCGCTTAATATTGCAGCACGGTTAAAAAGGTAGCTGTATCATTTTTTTCTTTGTCATCCTGAGCCTGTCGAAGGACTATAGTTTAGTTGTAGGCTAAAACGTTTCGACAGGCTCAACGTGACAGATCTAAACGATTTGCTTCCTTTACCGATGACTTAAAAAATAAATGTACAGTAAAGAAGAATCAGCGAGGTTACGGCAACAGTTTTGGATTAGTTTCGGACAATACATGAAGCCCGTTCCCTCGGCCAGCGGATCAACCGTAAACTGGACCAACTATAAAACAGGGGTCAAAAATATCTTCTTTAAAATGGATGTTGATAAAAAAAAGGCATTTATCGGCATACAGCTTTCACATCCAGATGCTGGAATCAGGCACCTGATATTTGAGCAGTTCGAAGAATTTAAACTCATGTTCAGCAATGAGGTAGGCGAAGAATGGGACTGGATTAAGGATGCAACAGATGATTTCGGCAAAACCATAAGCCTGATATCGATATCCATTACCGGCGTAAGCATTTTTAATCAACAGCACTGGCCTGAGCTTATTTCCTTTTTCAAACCCCGTATCATCGCACTCGATGAATTTTGGGATAATGTAAAACCGGTATTCGAAAGCCTGGTTTAATCGGCCAGGTTCAGCTGTGCTAAACGATCTTTAGCAAACTTAATTTCTTCCTTATCGTTTGTTATGTTGGGCTTGCTTTTTAAATACAGCTTGTAATATTTTAAGGCATTGCCAGTTTGCTTTAAGCGGGTATCGTAAAGTATAGCCAGTCGATAGTAAAGGGTAGGTGTGGTATCAAATTGCAAACCTTTTTTATAGGCTGTATTGGCCAGGCTAAACTGGTTGTTTTCTTCATACACCAGTCCCAGCAACGAATAATAGCTAGGTGTATTGGGCGAAATGGCCTCATCAATTGTTTTTTTAGTATAAACGGCCGCCTGCGGATAATTTTTTAGCGCCCGGTAACTCAAAGCGGTATAATATAAGGTAGCTTCGTTTTGCATGGCCATTTTCTCCAGCATTTTGAAAAGATCAATCGCTTTTTGGTATTTTTTGGTGTAATAGCAGGCTTTGGCTACATCTTTCACTACGCCGGCATCGGCACCATCTTTTAACAGTTTTTCACCAGCAGCAATTACTTCGTTGTATTTTTTCAGCTGGTTGGCTACGGGTAGTTTTTCTTTTTGTAAAATCAGATTATCCGTATCAGCTTTGCTGGCGATATCGAGCACTTCGTAAGCTTTAGCGTGATCTTGTTTTATGGAAAAAATGTTGGCAAGATCTACAGCAACATCACCTTCTGTTGGGTTAATCTTATTGGCTTTTAGCAAAAACATGAGTTTAAGCGAATCGGTAGGAATACTGTAAAGATTGGCCAGTAGTTTATAGACATTAAAGTTATTGCTGTCTATTTTTGCAATTTCGCCATAATACAAACGGGCTTTTTCGGTATTGCCCCGCCTGGTGTTAATGCTGCCTAAACTAAACAATATTGGCAGGTTTTGTGGCTGTAGTGTATAAGCTTTGCTGTAAAATTTTTCGGCTTCTACATTGTTTCCGGCCATTAGAAAGCAATAACCCAATTGGCTGAGGATTTTAATATCGCTTACGTTTTCGCCATAAACGCCTTTCAGGTATTGTGCGGCTTCGGCATAACGCTGAGTTTGGTACAAATCGAAAAGTTTTTCTTTGTCTACCACTACATTTTGACTGTAAGCCACATTAGCAAAACAGCATACGAATAACAATATTAACAGCTTTCTCATCATAAGGAATTATAAAACTAATTTATTAGTTGTTTTTGTGAATTCCAAATTTGTTTTCAAATAGGCGCAAATTTATAGTTGTCGAAATGCTTTACATGAAAACAAAACAAAGCTTAATGGGTTTATAAGGAATAGTTTAACTAAAATAAGAACCTATGAACACTTTAAAGAAGTTTGAATTAATGGAAAAGATAGTGCGTGAATTGGAAGATCTACAAAATTCTCAGCAGGCCCTTATTCAGAAAATCGGTAAAATTGAAGTAGATAACATCGAACTTGGCGATAGCCGTTTGGAAAAAGATTTACCCGATATTCACCAAAATTTAGGTGATAACTTAGATACTATTTCGGGAATTTTAGATTACTTTGCAGGTAAAACACAAACCTTTGGTGATAAAAACAATGTTGAGGCTCTAAAAGAACAGGAAGCCATAAACAATGCCACCAGCTAAATTTAATCGCATATGAAATTTTTATCTTTAACCGTTGCTTTCTTACTTGTTGGCCTGTTTGCCAGTGCGCAAGTATTACCTTCATTCCAGCTGGGCATTAAAGCTGGTGCAAATTTTTCGAAATTTGATAGTGAAAACACTTTTAACAGTGAAAACCGCGCAGGTTTTTACGGCGGGCTATGGGCCAGGGTAGGAGCTGCCGGCATTTACTTTCAACCAGAACTTTATGTTTCTGGCAAGAAAACAAATTTGGTAAGCAATTCGGGAGAGGTAAATAAAGTAACCTTTACGAGTTTAGACGTGCCTTTATTGGTAGGTACCAAATTTGGTGCTGCCGGTGTTGGTTTACGTTTAAACACCGGACCTATGTTTTCGTTAATTTTAGATGAAAACCAAAGCTTCAGCCAGGCGGCTGGAAGCGTTTTCAAGGCCGATTTTAAAAATCAGGCTGTTGCCTGGCAGTTTGGTGCTGGTTTAGACCTTAAAAAGTTAAGCCTCGATGCGCGCTACGAACTTGGCTTGTCTAAAATCAACAAATCGGGCTATCCGGGTACTAAGTTAAACTTATTTACAGTTGGCTTAGGGTATAGAATTTTGTAAGCTTAATCAATTATTCCTCAGCACGCTGAGGGTTTAAACGAAAATGGCAGGTAGATTCTCAATCTCCTGCCATTTTTATTATAGGTCTTTCTCTAACTCTACCTCCGTAAGCTCGTAAGCAAACGATCCTTTTTTCGGTACAATAGGCGTTGCCCTGCCAATGCTGAGTGCTTTAATGAACGAAGCTCCAAAATAGAAGATAAGCGACGAGTAAAACACAAAAAGCATAATTACAATAATAGAGCCGGCCGAGCCGTAAATGTTGCTGATATTGCTAAGCGGCAGCAAAATCCTTAAAATATACTTACCCGCAGTAAATAAACATCCGGTTAGTAAGCCTCCCGAAATTGCCGCACGCCAGGTAGGCCTGCCATTGGTTAAAAATCTGAATAGCATGGTAAACCAGGTAGTTACAATAATTACAAAAACAAACTGGTTAATAACCGAAGTTAGAACCAATCCGAAAGAAGGGGAGTTCGTTTTTAAGTATGCACCAATAAAAGCTTGCACACTATCGGCCAGTAAGCCAATAAAAAACAATATGCCTGCCAGCAGGATAATGATAACCGATATGGCCCGCGATTTAAGGGTGTAAATCAATCCTTTTTTATCTTTCTTGCCAATATTCCAGATTTGTTCTAACGAGTTCTTAATTACATTGAACAGGGTTGTAGCTACAAACAGAAAAAATATAAAGCTGAAGAGTGTAACATACCAGGCCTGGTCAATGCCCCTGATGTTCCTTAAGGTTGTTCTGATTTGTGCAATGCTCTCGTTGTCGAGAATATTGGCCAGGCGCTCGAACAAATGGGTTACAAAAAGCCTTCTGTCGGTAAACATGCCAAATAACCTGATGAGGATAATGAGGATTGGAGGCAAGGCGAAATTGGTGAAAAAAGCAGTAGCTCCGGCTAAGCGTAGCGGATCATTTTGCTGAAATAAACTAAATGCTTTTCTTATGGTAGAGAAAAAAAACTTCAGGTCTTCTGTTATCGATGGCATCGCTACTGCTTTAAACTAAAAGGCGCGAAATTAGCAAAAATACTTTGCCGGCACCTTTTGTATCGTTAAAGTTTCTAATTTGTTTTGGTAAAAATGAGTAAGGTTTTATCGCCGTTTAACAGATAAAGCTTGTTCTCAGTTACTTTTGCATTATTTACCTGGTTTAATGCATGCAGGTAAGCACGCTCTGCCGCATCAGTTTCCTGGCAAAACATTTTGGTGCCGAAAACATTTTTTACACTGATTTTATTATCTGCAATCTCTGCTTTACCACCATAATTATTACAAAATGATTTTCCACTCAGTTTCAGGCTATCAGCAATGTTTAAGGTTGCCTTAGCAGATGTAGGGAGTACTAACCCCGGCAGTTCTGTGAGTTCCCATTTGGTATTTGAAAATTTAGCCGGATCTAATTTTTCGTTACACGAACTAAACAGAAACAGCAACAGGCCAATAAAGATTAAGTTTTTCATGTTTTTAGTTTTAATGATTCGCTTTCTTGCATCAAAAACTAAACCAATTGTTCTGCTATCGGGTTTTTCATTTCCATCCAGTGGTGTTTTATGCCCTGATAATCGAAAAGTGAAATGCGTTTCAGTCCAACTTTTTCAAGTACGTGGATCGAACCCGAATTATTGATATCGGCAATGCCGATAATTTCTGCTAGTTTCAAAGTATTAAAAGCATAATCTTTTGCTGCCATTGCCGATTCTGTGGCATATCCTTTTCCCCAGTATTTTTTGCTAAACCGATAACCTAAATCGTAGTAATTAATTCGGTTATTGGTTGTTTCGGTAATTAATTTTAAGCCGGCCCAACCTACAAAATTATTGGTTTCCTTTTCAATCGTAGCCCAGCGGCCAATGCCGTTTTCTATATATTGCCTGCGAATAAATTCGATATTGGCCTGGCTTTCTTCGATGGCGCTATAGGGTTTATTCCCCAAATAACGGTGCACTTCGGGGTCGCTATCCATTTCGAACATGCCGGCAACATCGGTAGGTAACAACTCTCTTAAAATCAATCGGTCTGTCTCGGCAAAAATTTTCATGGAGGATATAATGGCTCTAAATTTAAGCTAATGTAGAAAATCTAATTAATTCCATCTTCATAAATTGGGCCGTAAATACTCGGAACTTTATTGCCCGTAGACCGCAGGTAAATAATCACTTCGCCGCGGTGATGGTAAATGTGGTTCATTAAGAAACTGCGAACTACTTTGATACGCTCCATTGGGGGCATTACGGTTTTGCCTCTTGCTGTCATTTTCCATTCTTCGAGCATGCTTTCGTCGGTAGCCGATTCAATACTTTCTTTTGCCCGGTTAAATGCACGCTCAAATTTTGCTATTATATTTTCCATATCGTTTAAATCTACCTCATCGCGCTCATAATTATCCATATTAAATTCGCTACCATGAAAGGTGCCAGGGTACCAATCATAAATTTCGGCAATGTGCGAGGCCAGTTGCGCTGTGGTCCACGATTGTGGTGAGGGTTTATAATCTAAAATAGCATTTGGAATGGCTTTTAACAGTTTGCGGGTGCTTTCTGCCTCAAGAAGAAATTCGCCCAATAGTGATTTTACCAGCATATTTTTATTTTTTGAGAATACCGGAGCGTGTTCCTACTTAATAAATCACTTTAGATCACTTTTGTTTTAAAAAAAGGAATATTGTTGGAAGCTTTCGAGGTTGGTAAAATGTAAACTGGAGGCAGATGGTGTAAATGCTCACATAGCTAGACATGCAAGCTTATGTGAGCATTGCCTGTTTAATTAAGCCGCTTGTGCATTTAGCGGGGTGTGGGATTTTCTTTTTAAAATTAGTGCTGCAATTAACGATACCAGTATGCCTACAGGTAAAATCTCCATATAGGTAAACAATACCACCATGATCGGGTTTTTGTACAGCTGCTGGTTGTAGGCCAGTTCTTTGGCTTGTTTTGCCAGCTCTGCCGCCGATGCTCCACTATCCTTCGCTTCTTTCAGCATGTGTGCTACGTACTTATCCATAAAATCGGGTATAAATACATAATAGTCAACCAGCCAGGTTATTACGTACATGGTTGAGGCAATTAAACTGATATAAAGTCCGGTTTTAAATGCTTTGCCGAAAGTAATTAAACCATTGTTGTACTTATCGCGGTAGTTTTTTATGCCTACAAAAATAAAGGAAAATGCCACTACCATTGAAGCATAGCCAATTAGCATGCTGTGCTCAAAATTGGCGTCACTGCTGCATCTTGCCATCGAGATTACCATCAATACAGATGCGATTACGCCGGCAATTAATCCGAATACAATTACATTCTTTTTCATCTTTTTTAGTTTAAGGGTTTACACCACAAAATTGGTTCGATTATTCTTTTTGGCCCTCATACTTTAGGGTGATTTTGAAAACAGGCAGTTTTTTAATACTAAAGTACTACGCAATCAGGGAATAAGGCTTAGTCTTTTTGCCGTTTCTATGGCTTGTGTTCGGCGTTTAACTTCGAGTTTTTCGAAAAGCCGTGCATTGTGTGTTTTTATGGTATTTAGCGAAACAAATAATTTTACGGCAATTTCCTGATTGCTTAGCCCTGCCGACATGAGTTGCAAAACCTCCAGTTCCCTTTTGCTGATATTTAGTTTACTAAGTTCTTTTTCGTTTAACACAAAGGTTTGAGGCTTTTCGGTAAAAACTTCTTTCTCGATCAGGATGGTTTTAGGTTTGCTTAGTTTTAGTGCCAGCCAAATCCCAAGGGCGGTAAAAAGGACTGCTATTACGCCTGCATAAATTTCGAAGGCATGGTTAATGATTATGAAACGAAGTTCGAGCCATTTGAGCAAAAAAAGCAATGCCGCCAGAAAAACGCCGTATAGGATGGTGCTTTTATTTTTAGTTAAAAAGTTAACAGCGTTTGGCATGGGAATGAATCTTCAGATCAAAAATAAGAAATTACCCCGGAAGTTAGCATATCAGGGTTGAACGCATTGAAAGCCACATAATTAATCGTTAATTTTTAGTTAAAGTGGTAATTTTCTGGTGACTTTAATAAATTAAACGCCCGAAAGGTTTTAAATTCGCGAAAAACAAATAAATAGCTATATCTATGAAAATTACGCTTTATGCACTCTTTCTTTCCGTTGTCCTGTTTGGCTGTAAGACCGAAAATCCGGAAAAAACTTACAAAGCAAGATCAATTACCGCCAACGATGATTTCAATGTTTTTCCTGAATCGAAGAAAAATATACTCAGTATTGTAAAAACCGATTCGGGCGCTTTAGCTTATGCAGATCGTTTTGCCATTCGTTATAAAGATACCACCATTAACATTGATGATGCACCAAATCCTGCCACAAAGAAATTTCTGGATGCCATCTACATCAATACGCAGAAAACTGCTGTTTTGGTACAGGTAGCTAACGAAAAGGGCAGAAAAGCTCCTTTTTATATTATTGCCGTAAATAATGGTAAGACTGAAGTGGTAAGCTTAAACAAGCCGTCAAATGGAGCCAATGATAAAAAAAATACAGTTGGTGCTGAGGCGATTAAACTGACCAGTTTGCTAATCAATAACGATTATTTTATCAATACAGTTAACTCGAAGGTTTACGAGGTTAAGCGCCAAAATGAAGCAGAACGGATTCAGGGTAGGTTTTTTATGTACTCAAGAGATAAAAGAACGCTTGTTTTTTTAGTTAAAAGCACCTTGTATCAGGTTAATGTGGCTACCGGCGAAACTTTTATACAACCGCTACCAGAGGGGCTTATCAACGAACCTGATACCTTAATACGTACTGTACAAAGTGATTATAGCTGGGTGCCAAGCGCTAAAGGAACACTGTTTTTAAAGAAAAATGCTGATGATAACCGCATTGTAGATATTAAAGAGTTTAAGCATTAACATTAATGCCGTAATCTTATTGAAAAGCAGCTATAATTTTATTGTAGCTGCTTTTTTGCTTACAGTGGTTTGGCTATATCAGGACTTGGCAGGCAGGGAGGAAAGATCCATCGTCCTAAAAGTTAAGTTTACCCTTGGTCGTGTAATCTTTTTGGTTGGTGGGAGCCGGTGAAGCCAGTTGGTTTGTGTTTCATCTTTCATTACCAGCAAACTGCCATGTTCTAAAAACAAGGTAATAGTTTCTTTGCTTTGTTTGTGTTTAAAAAGAAAGCGCCTTTCTGCACCAAAACTTAATGAAGCTATGGCCGAATCTTTAGCTAAAGCTTTTTCATCATCACTGTGGTAGGCCATACCTTCCTCGCCATTGTGATAAAGGTTAAGCAGACATGAATTATAGTTATGACCGGTTTGTGTTTCGGCAAGTGTTTTTAATTCCAGCAATTCCGGTGTCCATGGCAGAGCCAGCTTAGAGCGATTAGAATAGGTGTAGGAATAAGCTTCATTGCCATACCAGGCCACTTTTCTTTTGGTTATAATGTGCTTGCCCATGATAAAGGCTTCGTCGTTTTTCCATTCGATGGTGTTCATCAATACATCGAAGTAATGATCGGCCGCTTTCAGGCTAAATAATTTGCCATAATAATTTACCGTTCCACCGTAAGGAAGCAGGTTTTGGTTAACGTTGAGTTCAGGGCTGAATAAATCCATCATTGATTATTTAAACTGTACATCCATTTTTGCGGCTTCCCAACCAATCATTGCAGTTTTTCTGTTCAGCCCCCAGTGGTAACCGCCCAAAGCGCCGCTCGATTGGATTACCCGGTGACAGGGGATAAGGAAAGCAACCGGATTATCGCCAATGGCAGTTCCAACAGCTCTCGATGCATTGGGGTTTTGTAATTGTTTGGCCAGATTGCCATAAGTAGCCAGTTTTCCCATAGGGATTTTTAACAAAGCTTCCCAAACTTTTAACTGAAATTCCGTTCCTTTTAAATGCAGTTTAACCTGATTGAGTTTACTCCAATCGTGACTGAAAATATATAAAGCGTTTTGCTGCTGCATATCGAACATCTGCTGGTAATTTGCTGCAGGAAACTGGTTTTGCAAATTGACCAAAGCAGCCGATTGATCGTCGTAAAAGGCCATGTAACAGATGCCTTTTGGCGTAGCTGCAACAATGATATTCCCAAAAGGGCTTTCGGCAAAACTGTAGTTGATTTGCAGGTTTTCGCCGCCGTTTTTGTATTCACCAGGTGTCATACCTTCAATATTTACAAACAGATCGTGCAATCGGCTGGTGCCAGATAAACCTGTTTCTAAAGCGGTATTAAATAAACTCTGGTTATCTTTAAGCATTTCTTTGGCATGGCCAATGCTAATGTATTGTAAAAAACGTTTTGGGCTAGTGCCAGCCCACTCGCTAAATAGGCGCTGAAAATGGAAAGGGCTTAAATTTACATTTTCAGCAATTTCTTCTAAACTGGGCTGATTTTTATAATTGGCCTTAATGTAATCTATGGCTTCTGCGATCCGGTTGAAATTGATTTCCTCTTGTGCTTTCATGGTGCTCAATAATTTATGCCCAAAAGTAGTTTGGAATGAAACGGTAAACTACCCGAAACTTGCTAAGTTTAATTTATGACCGTAACAAAGATGGCTCTTTCTTTTTAATTACATCAGTTGTTATGCCAGCGAAATTTAGGTGGATAAAAGTTTTTTGACCAAAGAAATAACCAGAGGTTGATTTGTAATAAGCAAAAAATATTCTGTTTGCCATTGTTGTGTTTTTGCAGCCTGCTTACTGCCTGCTATATCCCATGGCGGATAAACACGGATGCCTCTTTTGCCCATTATCCCGTTATGTGTTACTATTTTCTGTTGTATCAATTTTGCTTTTGGAAAAATAAACTGTCCTTGCAGATCTCCTTTTTCAACTGAAATTACAAGCAGATCGAAATCATCGAAGGCATCAAAGGGTGCAGTAGTTCCACTTTCATTCCTTTTCCAGATACTTACAAACTGCCCAGTTTTTGTCGGGGTAATTTTAGCTTCACGGTATTTAACCTTTAGCTGGTTTAAGTTGAAAGTAGCGGCACAATATTCCTGGCTCTCTGCTTCCAGGCAATACTTTCTGATTTGATAATCTAGCGGATGATAAACCTTTTCCATTGCAGATAACAGTGCAGGAGGGAGGTTTGTTGAAATTTCCTTTACAGGCATAGTAAATCGTTATGGCAGATTTTTTTATTGTTCTTCAATAATTGATTCGCCGTTTGAATAATCGCCAGAGGTCCATTTCCATGTTTCATATAGCCTGATTTTGCCATTGGGCAGGTATTCAGGTTTAGAATTGCAGATTCCTGTCATTAATGTGCCTGCATCGTTTATTTGGTGATAGCGCATATCAATATTTCCGTTTTCATCAACCAAACCAATTAAATGGCCATACTTAATTTTTCCACCGGCATATTCGGCAGTAAGCAAATTGCCCACCTGTTTATATTTAAAAGTAGTTTCATCCGATGTTTCGCCGTTCTCTGTATTGCTAACCGGTTTGAAAGTTTTATCGTTGTAATTTAACATAGGGTATAAAACTAGCAATCTCTTTTGCAATAAAGAAATCTTCAATACATCAGGCCAGCCAGAGTTTTTCTTCCCTTTTTAGTTTGGCTGTACACGAAGCATATAAAAATGCTGCAGGAGAAGATGTTAAAAATACCAATTGGTTTACTTTAACTTTTTGGAATGCGAAAGCTGATCTTGCAGAAGAGCAGCTTAAGAAAGGTACAGGTTTATCAGTGTGTGGCCGTTTGCAAGTAAGAGGTTACGATGCTAAAGATGGATCGAAACGTTACGGTACAGATATCATTGTAACTGAAATGGCAATTAAAGACACAGGTGCAAAAACTGCATTTTAATGATGACGTTTGCTATAGCATCAGGTAGGTAATACATGATGCTATTTTATTATAGCTTTACGGATAGACCAGTGTAAAAATTAATACCTGCTGCAGGGTTAAAATATCTTCCGTTTGCAGCGTTTAAATCGTTGCCCAAACTATAATTTACATTCAGAAGGTTGTTCACTCCGCCAAACAATTCGAAATGGGTTTTAGCTATTTTTAAGCTTCTGATACCTGCTTTGGCTTCAACCAGATGATACCGTTTTGCAAATACAGTATTGGCATCATTTAATGGAATAGTTGAGGTGTAGTTATGCTGTACAAAGAGGTAAAATTCTTTTGGAAAATTAAATTCGAGACTGTTTACTAAAATATGCGCCGGTACACCTGTTAGTTTATTGCCGCTGTAAACCGAAGTGCCGTTGATAAAATTTTCAAACCTGAAATGGCTGAAGGTGTAATTGCTTCTCAATTGTAAACCGCTTAAGAAAGAACGCTGGTTTTTGATAATCCAGACGGCTGTTTCGAGTTCAAGCCCCTGTTGTTTAGTGCCGCCCGCATTAATAAAGTATTCTGCGTCGTTCTGGTTAAGCCTACGTACAATTGCATCTTGTAAACGATAACTGAAAATATTGCCATTGACATAAATACGGTTGTTTTTTGTTTTGTAACGTAAGCCTAGCTCATAGTTCCAACCTCTTTCGGCCTGCAAGTCGTTATTGATGTTATTGTCTGAGGAGCGTACTTCGGCAATAGTTGGTGGCGAATAGCCCTTACTCACAGAAGCTCTTGCTGAAAGGTTTTGGCTGATTAAATAAGATAATGCCAATTTAGGCATAAACTGTGGGTCAAATTTTCGGCTTTTAGCAGCAATAACTACAGGGAAATAACTTTCGTAATCGTAATTGAAGAAATTTAAACTGGAAGCAAGCTCAACTAATAATTTATTGTTGAGGTCGAAATTTAAGCGCAGGTAAGCAAAATTCTGCCTGGCTTTTAAACGATCGGAAGCTTGCATAGCTGCAGGTTCTCCCGCATTGTTGTTAAAATTTTTGATCTGGCTTTTTGTTCCCGAACTTTCTAACCCAATTTGTGCGCCAAATTTGAAATGCTCTTCTATCTTATCGTAAGCTAAAAAGGTTCTTAGTCCAAGGGTGCTTTCGTAACGTTGCTCATAATTGGTAATAAAGGGGTTTTTAAAATCTGTATAACTGGTAAATAATGCAATTACATGTTTAAAACCTGGTGTAATCTGGTAAGCATTAGAAAGACCTCCAAAAACTGTTTTGTTAAAAATGGCTGCCTGTTGTGTAATGGCACCAGGCAGGGCGGGGGTTGCCGGCCTTGCCAGTTTAGGATCCTGTTCCAATTGCACAGCAGTTAAGCCTCCGGGTGTTTCGTAATTAAGGTCGCTGTAAAAAATAAATGCTTTTAAACTACCAAAAGGGTTGTAATTCCACTGCTGCTGCGTTTGGATATACTTGCGGTTTAGCGAACTATTCTGGCGGAAACCGCTGCTTTTTTGATAACCTTCGCTAATACTAAAGCTGTAATTTTTAAACTGATGCTGAATGGCTGCTGTTTGGTGGAAAAGGCCGTAAGATCCTGCTTGCACAGCTGCGTTGATTTCGTTGTGGTTAGTGTTTGGAGGAGTAATGAGCATAGCTCCGCCTGTATTTGCGCCAAACAGACTGGCCTCCGGACCTTTGTAGATTTCCAGATTACCTATTGCAGCCATGTCGAGTGCATTTAAATAGGTATTGCCACCTGCATCGGTTAAAGGAAAATCGTCTACATAAATTTTGATGTTGCGAATCCCAAATGGTGAGCGAAGTAAACTTCCGCGCAGCGATAGGCGGTAACTACCCGGCGACCGTTCTTCCATGCGTACACCTGTAACTGTATTTAAGGTGCTAACCAGCGAATTGCCAGGCTGGTTTTTAATCAGGGAGCTATCAACCAGGCTTACAGCCGATACAGATCGTAGCAAGGGTTGGTGGTTGTAATACCCTTTAATGGTAACTTCTTCTAATTTTTTGGTTGAATCGGGTTTTAGGGTTTGCGCAAGGCTGGTAAAAGAAATTAAGCTTAGCAATAAGATAAGGTTCGGTTTCAATGGGATCGGTGCTTGAAGGTTTAGCCACAGACTGGCAGATAAATTTACAGCATATTCTGCTAACCTGTGGCTATTTTGTAAACTATTTTGCTGCAACTTTCCAGATGATTCCACTTACATCGTCGGCTACGAGCAAGGCACCGTCAGGTGTTAATGTAACGCCTACCGGACGTCCGTAAACTTCCGCCTTTTCGGTATTTGCCACAAAACCAGTTAAAAAGTCTTCTGGTTTTCCGTTAGGTTTACCCGCTTTAAATGGTACAAAAGTAACTTTGTAGCCCGATATGGCAGATCTGTTCCACGAGCCGTGCTGTCCAATAAATGCGCCACCCTGATATTTAACAGGGAATTTAGTGGCTTTGTAAAAGGCTAATCCTAAAGAAGCGGTATGTGCGCCAACAGCCACATCGGGGACAATTGCTTTTTTTACCATTTCAGGATTTTTTCCTTTTAAACGGGGATCTTCATTCTGGCCGAAGTAAGCATAAGGCCATCCGTAAAATGCACCTGGTTTAACGCTGGTAATGTAATCGGGAACTAAATCATCGCCTAAACCGTCGCGCTCGTTAACTGCTGTCCATAAAGTGTTGGTAGTTGGCTCCCAATCTACACCTACAGGGTTACGCAGACCGCTTGCATAAATTTTTTCGCCTGTTCCATCTAAATTAACTTCTAAAATGTTGGCTCTGCGGACTTCATTTTCGAGGCCATTTTCGCCAACATTACTGCCCGATCCTACAGTAATGTAAATTTTGCTTTTATCGGCATTGGTAGTCAGATTTCGTGTCCAGTGGTTATTGTAGCCTCCTGCTGGCAGGCTTAATATTTTTTTGCCGGTTGCCGTTATTTTGGTATCACCTCTTTTATAGGGATATTGCCATAAGCCATCCGTATTGGCAACGTAAAACGACTGCCCGATAATGAGCATGCCATAGGGTTGGCTAAGCCCGCTTAAAAAAGTAGTAATACTTTCAGCTTTCCCATCATGGTCTGCATCGCGGTAAAGTAAAATGGTGTTGGCACTTTTTCCGGGAACTTCCGATTTAGCCTTACCTGTTACTGCATTGGCAACTGCTTCAACTGTACTTCTCTCTGAGTTGGAAAGCGCCACCAGCACATCGCCATTTGGGGCAATGTAGGTATTGCGTGGACTTTTAATATTAGATGCAAATTTTGTAACCACAAATCCTTCCGGTGCAAGTGGGGTTTTGCCTTCCGGCCAGTCAATTACCTTACTAAACTTGGTTTTGGAAGCTGTAGTATCTGGCGCAGGCAATTCTAAAGTTCCATTTTGGGTTGTTACTGCACTGTCTGCCTCTTTTTGCTGTGTTTTGGATGAGTTCGACTGGCAGCCACAAACAACAATTGTGCATAGTGTTGCAGCATAGAAAATCTTATTTTTCATTTTAACTGGTTTTGGTAAAGCAATTGTTTTCAGGGAAATAACATCGAAAACAGGCAGAAGTTTTTAACAAACCGATATAAATAAATAAAGGAAAGCATCGTAAGATACCTTCCTTGGAGAGCGTATTTATAATTATTAGATATGGTTTGTACGGATTAACTGATCTGTTTACTACATGCTATTGATCAAAATGGCTTATCTGATTGGCTATTTTGGTCCGTAAACGATTAGTTAAAACTAAATTATGGCTTATAAACCAAACATTTAGTTAATGAAATGTTAAAATGTTTTCTTTGCGTTAAATAATTGAAACCTGCCAGATTATTTTACCAGATTTTCGAGTAATTTTTTCTCTATGTCTTTGTTGTTCAGTAATAAGGCCGAAAACTGCGGGTCGGATTTTACCAAAAGAAATTTTCCGGTAGGGAGGATAATAGCCGAGGTACCACAGGTAGTTACCTCTTTAAAAAACATCTTTTTTAGAAAGCCAGAATCAGTTTCTATTTCCATTCCTTTCGATTTTACCTGGCTAAAGTTTTCGCCAACCTGGCGGTATTGGTATATGGCAACTTTTGGCCGGGCCTGTGCCTTTTCTATTATATTCTTTTGAAAGGTCCACCTAACATTGTTCAAAAATTCGGCATTCTGGTAACTTAAATCTCTCCAGCAACCATCGTTATTAAAATCATACTTAATGATAATGGTGTCTTTTAGGGCAACGCGTTGGTTTTCTTTTAGATAAAGATGTAAAGAATCTACCTGGGCATCGGTTAACGATCCGGCTTCGTAACGTTTACTTTCATCGACATACAGTTTGGGGGAACAGCTGTATAAAAGCATTATTAATATCGGAAATAAAAGCAGTAGTGATTTTAAGGTTTTCATCTTTTAATTGTTTAAGTCTAACCGATTGTTTTTACTGATATTGGAGGCGGTAAAATTTATGGGCATCATCAATTGTTAGTGGATTGTTGCTAAACCATTTTAAAAAGTTGTTCCAGTTAGAACTATTTGCAAGCCGCCACTTACTAAAAGCTATTTCATCTCCCTTCATTAAGATCCAATAGTTGTAAGGTTCTAAAAAGTCTTGACCAACTAGTTTCTGTTGATAATCGAATAAAATATTCGGATATTTTTTATCATTACCTGCTCCTAAAAAGGCATTGAGAAATTTTGTACGGATCTCGTTCATTGCGTTTAGCGTAATTTCTTTTTGTCCGGCTACCGCAATTGAAAGATCCAATTCATAAACCATACTAAAAGGTACTTTAAATTTCTTTGGATCTTTAATTGCATCAATGGAAACATTATGGTTTTTGGCAAAAGATATCCTGATTGAATCTCCCTTGATATGAATTTCGTTTTTGTAAGTATCGAAAAGGAGCTTACTGATTTCGGCAGTACGTTTAGAGTTTCTTTCTAGGTTCATGAAGATTTCGCCATATAACATTCCCCATATTTTATCACTCGAACTGAGGTAAACTTTCGATGCACGATAGTAATTTGAAGAAAAGGTTGGCTCCATTTCTATCCCTTTTTCATAATACTTCAACGCATTGTTAAAATCTTGTCTATTCAGTGCTATATTTCCTAATTCTACATAGATTTTTCCTGATTTGGGAAATTTTTTGAGGCCTCTTTCGTAGGTTTCTATTGCTTTCTCAGGCTTGCCCATGTAATCGTAAGCATTGCCAAGTGCCTGGAAAACCAAATCATACACGGCCTTATGTTCAGTAAGTTTTTCTAAAATTTCAGCTGCTTTTGGGTACTCTTTTTTTGCAGTATAGGAATAGGCGATTTCATAGGTATAAGCAATATTTTCCGGATCTAGTTTCTGCGATTCTTCCAATAACTTAATGGCTTCATCGTATTTTCCTTCCTCATCTTCGAGTTTGAATGCTTCTTTTGCTTTGGCTTTTGCCAGTGCTTTATCTTCGTTGCTTTGTGCAAATGCAGTTTGATTAGAAAAGAGTAGTAAGATGGCGATTAATTTAGAGATTGTTTTCATTTGATTAGCGTTTTTGGTACTACCTCAAGATGCAAAGTATTGCCTGAATCCATAGATAATAGCATAAAAATATAACTAAAATGTTAAGTGCAGGCTGTTAGATGAAATTTTTATGTAAATATGTGTTAGCCATCTGAGATTTTGGCTTTTTCTTCATTAAATTCTTTTTGTGAGAAAATCGTCGCCTCAAGCTTTTAGGCTTGATTGAGAGGTGGTAAAGAGCTATAATTATAGAGGAGTAAATAAAAAATCTTCTCCTATGAAATAACTTTCACCAAATGCAAGGAGTTTTAATTTATGGTCAGGTTTTGTTGAGCCTCCTACAAAGTTTGATTTGATATCATGTTTACTAAGACATGGCTGATACTTTTCTAAAATACGCTTCGGACCACGCGCAAACATCCCTGATCCATCTTTACACAATTTAAAATATCCATAGCCGGATTTATTCCATAAGTAAACGAAAAGTCTTCAGGGTAGGTTTTTAAATGTGACCTGTAGAGGTCTAGCAAAAGTTTCTCGGGACTTTTTGCTTTACCATTATAATACAGATCCACATGGGCATCTGTTAATTCATAAAGTAAAAAGTGATCGGAATATAAAGAAAAATAAGTTGTCCAGTTTCTTGAAAAATTTTCGGCAGCAATATTTATAATCTTTAATTCCCATATCTGCTTTATTTCTCTGTTGGAATCCGGATAGAGACTAAAAGTAACAACGAGGTCTTTGTTCTGGTAAGCTAAGGATGAGATAACCATACCGCCATCTTCAATGTAATCATCGCTTGCAAGAATTTTTTCTAATTTCTCATGAACTTTATATCTAATCGTTTTCAAAGCGGCTTATGTAATTTTAGGTTGTGTTGAAACGAAGATAAAAATAATGTAACTATATTTTTATTATGGGTTCACTTCCTATGGTCATAAATAACAATACGGTGTTCCTTAATTCAGCTGATTATTTTATCTTTAGGCGATTTTAAAAAGATTGGTGTACAAATCTGTAAAACCAGTCGGATATTTAACCTTAATAAGCAAAATCAATATAAACATGTCAAATACATCAAAAATTATCTACACCAAAACCGATGAGGCGCCAATGTTGGCAACCTACTCACTTTTACCTATCGTACAAGCTTTTACCGCATCAGCAGGTATTGATGTAGAAACCAGAGATATTTCTTTAGCAGGAAGAATTTTGGCGAACTTTCCTGAGTATTTAAAAGACGACCAAAAAATTGGTGATGCTTTAGCAGAGCTTGGTGCATTGGCAACCACGCCGGAAGCAAATATTATTAAATTACCAAATATTTCTGCCTCTATCCCACAATTAGTAGGTGCTATTACCGAGTTACAGGCACAAGGCTTTGCCTTGCCGAACTACCCTGATAATGCACAGAGCGAAGAAGAAAAAGCAATTAAAGCTAAATATGCAAAAGTTTTAGGTTCGGCCGTTAACCCGGTTTTACGCGAAGGTAACTCTGATCGCAGAGCACCTAAAGCAGTTAAAAACTATGCAAAACAAAACCCACACTCAATGGGTAAATGGTCGGCCGATTCTAAAACAAGAGTCGCCAGCATGACTGAAGGCGATTTTTATGGTTCAGAAAAATCGGTAACAATCGAAGCTGCCAGCCAGTTTAAAATTGAGTTTGTAGGCGCTGATGGCGCGGTTACCGAATTAAAAGGTTTATCGCCGTTAAAAGCAGGTGAAGTGATTGATAGCTCTGCTTTGAGCTTATCGGCATTGAAAGCTTTTGTAGCGAAAGAAATCGCTGAGGCTAAAGCTGCTGGTGTGTTATTATCGGCCCACTTGAAGGCAACCATGATGAAGGTTTCTGACCCGATTATTTTTGGTGCCATTGTTGAAGTTTACTTCGCCGATGTTTTTGCTAAATATGCCGATTTATTTAAAGAACTTAACGTTGATACCCGCAATGGTTTAGGCGATGTTTATGCGAAAATCGCAGGTAATCCTAAACAAGCGGAAGTAGAAGCAGCATTGGCACAAGCCATTGAAAATGGCCCAGCTTTAGCGATGGTAAACTCTGATAAAGGAATTACCAACCTGCACGTGCCAAGTGATGTAATTGTGGATGCATCGATGCCAGCCATGATCCGTACTTCGGGCCAGATGTGGAATAAAGAAGGTAAATCGCAAGATACCATTGCATTAATTCCAGATCGTTGTTATGCAGGTGTTTACACGGCTACAATTGATGACTGTAAAGCACACGGTGCTTTTGATGTAACCACCATGGGTTCGGTACCTAATGTGGGTTTAATGGCACAAAAAGCAGAGGAATACGGATCGCACGATAAAACTTTTCAGGCTACGGCAAGCGGAACTATCCGTGTAACCGATGCCGATGGCAAAGTATACTTCGATCAGCAAGTAGAAAAAGGCGATATCTTCCGCATGTGCCAGACTAAAGATGCGCCAATTCAGGACTGGGTTAAATTAGCCGTTACCAGGGCCCGTTTATCTGAAACACCAGCTGTTTTCTGGTTAGATGAAAAAAGAGCACATGATAGAGAGATTATTGCTAAAGTAAATACCTATTTAAAAAATTACGATACAACTGGTTTGGATATCCGCATTTTAGCACCGGTTGAGGCTACTAAATTTACTTTAGAACGTATCCGCAAAGGTGAAGATACCATTTCGGTTACCGGTAACGTATTGCGTGATTATTTGACCGATCTTTTCCCGATTTTAGAACTGGGTACATCAGCTAAAATGCTTTCAATTGTGCCATTAATGAACGGTGGTGGTTTATTCGAAACCGGTGCTGGTGGTTCTGCCCCTAAACACATTGAACAGTTTATTGAAGAAGGTTACCTGCGTTGGGACTCGTTAGGTGAATTTTTAGCCCTTCAGGCTTCTTTAGAGCATTTGTCGCAAACACAAAACAATGCAAAAGCACAAGTGCTAGCCGATGCTTTGGACGAAGCAAATGCTAAATTCCTGGCTACCGATAAATCACCAGGTAGAAAATTAGGTACCATTGATAACCGTGGTTCTCACTTCTATTTAGCATTATATTGGGCTGAGGCTTTAGCTGCACAAACTAAAGATGCTGATTTGCAAACCAGATTTGCACCATTGGCAAAAGCCTTAACTGAAAACGAAGCTAAAATCAACGAAGAGTTGATCGGCTCGCAAGGCAAACCACAAAACATTGGCGGTTACTATAACCCTAATGATGAACTGGCCAGTAAAGCCATGCGTCCTAGCGAAACATTAAATGCTGCTTTAGCGTCGCTATAAGCATTATTAATATTAAGAAGAAGCGCCCCGATATTATTATTGGGGCGCTTTTGTTTTCAAGGGGTTATAATAAAGTACCTCTTTTTGTCCAAATAATTTCAAATATTGTGAAGGCATTAACAAACCTTATTCCTATCATTTTGTTATATTCATATTAAAATTATAGGAGACCCATCACATGGCAAATAATAAACCTTCACGCGATAAACTGCAAAGTACTACCGAGCATGGTGGAATTAACAGGGAGAACTTATCATACAACGAAAGCAAGCAGAGTTATGAGCTTGATGTAAAAGGTACAGATGAAGATTACGATCACCCAATGGGTTATGAAACAGTAGCGGCCGGTGCCCGCGACGATGATTCTACCTACGATGAAGCCAATCCTTATGTAGGTGATGAATATGCACGCGATGAAGAAATTGCCAATGATGATCTGGAAGAGCTGGGAATGCATGTAGATGAAGGACAAAGTGTAAAGCTAAGTCCGGAAGATAAAATTCTTGGCCGTACTCCTGAAGATAGCCGCGATGATTTAGATGAGGAAGGTTATCCGGTTAACGATATGCCCCAAAAATAGTCAATAGCACACCGTCGTGAAGATGGTGATTTGACGAAACAATCATATAAATGGAAAAGCAGGGTTACATGCGGTGTAGTCCTGCTTTTTGTTTTATGCCTTAATTTAAATTGCTGTTTTATGGATTGATATCCAGGTTAAATCTCCTGCGCAACTCATCCAGTTTCGGATTTTTATTGACCAGGTAATCGTATTTTTCGCGGTTGCCGTACAGCCTGTTTTCCAGTTTGCGTTCTACTTGTTTGTAGGTAACCAAAACTCCAAAATTTCTAAGCTCGTTTCTTAAGTAATTTAAAAGTTCAACAGATTCCTGCTGGATCAGGTGCTCCTGAGTTTTACTTTCTACCGATATTTCGATTAGCTCGGGCTTTAAAAGTACCGGTGCAAAATTATTCAGAATAGTAAACAGGTTAATTTTATCGGCAGCTTTAAGAATCTGAATGTAATTGTTCCATACTTCAAGCAAACGATCGTAGCTAAATATTTCCCGTGCTTCGCCGGTTATGGCTTTTGGTTTACCATCATCGTCTGCATCCACATTCCGTTCAAAATCGTTTAGCGATGGGATTAAGGTACCCACTGTTTTTTTTGGTATATTGATGCTGATGGAGGTGGCAGTAGGCATGCTTGCAGGCCTTGGCGCTTCGCTGGGTTTATTTAAAGGTATGCTTACTGGAACTTCAGCCTTCGGGATATTTACTGTTGCCGGAGCAGTATTCTCACTTACAGTTTTCGGCTGTATGTTTTCTGCTTGTACCGCTTTTTCGGCTACGACATTAGTTTTTTTTTTATCCTGATCTTGGTCAGTTGCTGTGTTACTAGGGCTTAAGGGTTGTTGTGCTAAATTGACGACCGACCGGATATGGCACATTTTAATCAATGCCAGCTCTACCTGTAAACGTTGGTTTTTTGAGTTTTTATAATTTAAATCGCAGGTATTGGCCAGATTTAAAGCTGTTAACAGAAATGACAATTCTGTTTGCCTGCACTGATCTAAGTATTTTTGTTTGATGTTTTCGCTAACCTCTAAAAGTTTAATGGTTGCATTATCTTTACCCACCAGCAAATTGCGGAAATGACTTGCTAAACCGTTAATAAAGTTATTGCCATCAAAACCATTGTTCAGTATTTCATCAAACAAGAGCAGCGTTTGGCTAACTTCGGCAGCGGTTAAAAAAGAGGTAAGTTTAAAAAAGTAATCGTAATCTAAAATGTTAAGGTTGTCGATTACCGCTTTATAGGTAATGTTCTTATTGGCATAACTGGCAATCTGATCGAACATCGAAAGAGCATCGCGTAAACCACCATCAGCCTTTTGTGCAATAATATGCAAACCATCACTTTCAAAAGCAATGTTTTCGCGATTGGCAATGGTTGACAGGTGATTGGCGATATCTTCTACCTGGATCCGGTTAAAATCGAAAATCTGGCAACGCGATAAAATAGTTGGCAGGATTTTGTGTTTCTCGGTAGTAGCCAGAATAAAAATAGCATACGAAGGCGGTTCCTCCAAAGTTTTCAGAAAGGCATTAAATGCACTTTGTGATAACATGTGAACCTCATCAATGATATAAATTTTATATTTTCCGGCTTGTGGTGGTATGCGCACCTGCTCAATTAAACTACGGATATCATCAACCGAGTTGTTTGATGCCGCATCGAGCTCGTGCACGTTAAAAGAATGTCCGTTCTGGAACGAGAGACAGTTGTCGCAAGTACCACAGGCTTCCATTTCTGCTGTAGGGTTGGTACAGTTAATGGTTTTGGCGAGAATACGCGCACAGGTGGTTTTACCCACACCACGCGGACCGCAAAATAAAAATGCCTGTGCAAGCTGGTTATTTTTGATGGCGTTTTTTAAGGTACCTGTAATATGCTGCTGACCAACTACGGTTTCGAACGTAGCTGGGCGGTATTTACGGGCAGAAACAATAAAATTTTCCATCGGCACGAAAATAGGAATTTTTTACGAGTTGAAATGTGGGCTGACTGGAATGTGGAAAAGTTATAAAATGTAGGATTGGAATAAGCCGAAAGCCTAATGGTGAAATTAAACTGTTATTTGTGATAGTTATAAAATAGTTTATAGCTTTCTTCGAATGAAGCAAAACTGCCAAAAACCTGCGCTATAGCTTTTTCAGTATCATAGCCCTGGTTGGTAAGCCTGATGATTTTTTTTAAAATCTCGGTCCTTTTACCTTTAACAAAAAAATAAATAATACTGTAGGCGGTGTTGTAATTATCGCGAACCTCGTGCCCGTAAAATGAACCCCCATAAATATTGAAGAACTTTTTTAATCGCTCGCTGTCTTTTAAATCTATACCAGCTTTTATGCTTTTAATACGCATGCTCTGTGGATAAGCATATAAATTGCCTTCGCTATCAAAATCGAGCGTTTCGAAAAACTCGGCAAGTCCTTCATTTAACCAGCGTGGCGATTGTTTAAAATTAAACTGAAAAATACTGTGACTGGCCTCATGCAGGGCAATCGATATAAAGTCACGATTCTTGTAAACAAAGGCCTCATTAATGGCATCAATATAAAAACCATCGCTGCTGGCCGGTACATTGTACTTTTTCTGTTCTATGCGGTAATCTTTACTCTTTCCATAGAGGTTTATTTTGACCGGTGCGGTAGTGTTCTCATGGGTTTCGAAAATTTCGTTGCAGAACATGCGCTCGTAGGCAATCAGCTTTTCGATCTTCTTCTGCTCGGTATCGCTTATTTTGCAGTTTATAGTATTAATCTCTACATATTGGGCAAATGAGGTGAGACTAATCAAATTGGCCAATAAAAATAGAAAGCGTTTTTTCATGTTGCAATATACCTTCTTTAAACAGTGTTTTGGATTTATTTCATAATCGCTTTCAGTTCGTGCCTGTATTCAGAAGCACTTTTACCCGTAAACTCTTTAAACAACTTATTAAAGTGACTAAAATTATTGAAACCGCTTTCATAAGCAATATTGGCAATACTTACCGGTTTTTCGGCCAATAACTTCGAAGCGTGCACCACGCGGTACTCATTTACGAAATGTGTAAAGGTTTTTTTGGTTATTTTTTTAAAATAACGGCAAAATGATGGGACCGTCATGCTCGACATTTCTGCAATATCATGCAAACTGATGGGCTCCTGAAAATGGTCTTTCACAAAGTTAAAGATCATGTTAATTCGGTCGTTATCCTGCACCTGCATCTCCATCGAAAAGCCCCGGGCATTTAAAATTTTATAGTCTTTTGCGTTTTCGAGTACTTTTAATACGTATAATAAGGATAACAGGCGCTCAAAAGGATGCTGATCATCCATCATTTCAATTTTATCGCCTATAAGAGCCTTGGTTTCATTACCAAATGCAATGCCGCCCTTTGCTTTATCAAATAATTCCTGAATGCCTTTAGTTTCCTGTAGACCTAAAAAACCGGTGCCCAGAAAATCGGGCTTCATCTGGATTACGGTTTCATTTTTATTACCTGTATTGGTATCGGTAAAACCGCAATGTGGCAAATTACTCCCAATTAAAATCAAATCACCTTCGGTGTAGTAAGAAACATGACTGCCGATTTGCCTTTTGCCCGTACCACCGTTTACAAAAACCATTTCAATTTCGGGGTGGTAGTGCCACAAGTGGGCCATGTTGTTTTCATTAGCAATGTATTTCGAATAATAAAAAGAACTCCCGAAAGAAGGTTCAACAACTTCAAAACTTGGTTTCATGCCGATCAATTTTATTCACTAAAATACACTAAAAATATGCTGAATTATGTGTTTTACGAAAATATGACTGAAATAGGGGTAATATAGCATAGATATTGGCCAATATGCAATCGTCTAAATGTTAAGGCTATATCTACCTTAGTACCATCATATAGTAATTAACTCTTTAAAAATATTTGGTTATGAAAAAGTTCTTAAAAATCGGTTTAATAGCAGCGTTATTTTTTACTGCTACGGGTGTACACGCTAACGATGATGATTTTACTTTAAAAGTAAAAGGTGAAAAAGAAAAGTTTATCCGTTTTTCTGCAGATAAAGCAGAAGATCTAAATTTATCATTGGTAGGTGCTGATGATGAAGTATTGTTCGAAGAAAGCATTCATGCTTCTGCAACAACAAGTAAAGTATATGATTTAAATGCACTTCCTGATGGAAAATACGTGCTAAAGGTTGAGTCGGAAACTAAACTTGCAAAATATAATGTAGTGATTGAAAATGGTGAGGCAATTGTTTCTGAGCCAAAAATTGCAAATGTATTTAAACCGGTTTATACTAAAACAGACGATTTAGTTACACTTAGCTTAAACAACCTGGATAAAAGCCCAATCGAAGTAAAAGTTTACAACGAATACAACGACGAGGTTTATGCAGAATCATTTAAAGATAAAGCACAGTTAACTAAAAAGTTCAATATCAGCAAAACAGATTCAAGATCGTTAACTTTCGTAGTAAAGTTTAAAGATGAGAGTTTTGTTAAAACGATTGAAACTTACTAAAAACTAACAGCTAATTGATCAGGGAGATTGTCGGATAGATGATCTCCTTTTTTTTAGCCCAGCCTTTTCCAGAACCCTTTTTCATCAAGAATTTTTAAGTAACTCTTATAGGGCTCCTTGGGGTGATAAAGTTGATACAGCTGATTGGTTAGGGTCGTGAGAAAGTTGAAGAAAATTGAGAAGTCTTCTTGCGAGTTGTAAAGCCCGCCCCACTCATTCAATATTAAATTTAATATTCTTCCATCCCTGGTGGTGATCGAAAATTCAAGGTTAGGTGAATCAGCATCTGTTTTTTTGTAATAGTCGTGCTGTAGTCCGCCCAATTGTCCTATTTCCCTCACAGGTACCTGGATGGAATGTATTTCCGAAAATAGGACGGTTCCAAAATTAGCACTGCTAAAGCCTTCTTTACTTAGAGAAATAGTTTCTGTCGACTGTCTTTTGCCGACTACTTTAAACAATTTGTAAATGGCTATTAATGTTAATGGTAAGTAAATTAGCAATAGCCAAGCTGGGAAAATCGGGTGCGAATTTGGTAATAAAACAAGGGTGGCGCCAGTTAGTGTAACAGTGACTAAGGCAGCAAAGAACCAAAATAGTATAGTTGGAGTTTTTTTGCTGTTGTTAAAACGGAAACGATAGCTGTTCATAAAATAAAATTCGACATAATTTTTTAATTCCTTTATCCGAATTAACGTATGACAGTTTTATTTAGCCTGCATCTTTAGATTTATTAGCATTTGGCGAAGTTCTGAAAGGTATCGTTTACTCATTTTCAATAGTTTTTTTAAGTATACTCCTTAATATAAGATGATTTTTAACGCTGCTATCGGGTCACATTCACGCGTTACCTCATAAATTCTGATTAATCGTTTGATTTTAAGAAATATATTGTTACTTTTGCATCCCCGTAATATACCTCGGGATTAAAAAATTAAAAACATAATTTATAACAATGAATCAGTACGAAACTGTTATCGTTCTAACCCCGTTGTTATCTGAAGAAGCTGCGAAAGAGGCATTAGCTAAATTCAAAGCAGTTCTTACTGATAACGGAGCCGAAATTATCCAGGAGGATAATTGGGGTTTGAGAAAATTAGCGTATCCAATTGACAAAAAGTCAAATGGTTTCTTCAACTTAACTGAATACAAAGCTTCAGGTGATTTGATCGCAAAATTAGAGCTTCAATTAAAACGCGATGAGCGTGTGTTACGTTTCTTAACTATCCGTTTAGACAAACACGCTGTTGCTTACAATGAGAAAAAGCGTAGTGGTGCTTTTAACAAAAAAACTAAGGAGGTTGCAGCGTAATGGCAAGAGAACAAATTCAATACGTAACTGCCCCTAAAGTAGAGGATAACCGTAAAAAATAT